>Ga0208242_100074_pt1 | contig 140546 bp, 148 predicted proteins | sample SubbioAug_CSW13A_FD_184825 | JGI IMG/M metagenome (GOLD analysis project Ga0208242, IMG submission 184825) | Serpentinite rock and fluid subsurface biosphere microbial communities from McLaughlin Reserve, California, USA - CR12Aug_CSW13A (SPAdes) | ecosystem: Environmental > Terrestrial > Deep... | reverse complement strand
AATCCATTGCCTCGCTACGAGCTAAAAACGCCAGCAATCGGTGGGTTGATGTGGAACGCATCCTCAAAGTCGCGTGAGGCGCAAAGTCTATATGCCAATATTTGGTACATAGTTTGCAAGTGCACCCTTAAATGCTCATGGAATTGTATTTACAGGCACAATTTGGTATAATATTAAGGCACGGTGACGTGCCGTGAGGAGGTGTCCGTTTTGGCTGTACAGGATGAATATATACCGACTGAACTGGGCAACATCAAGATTGCGGACGAAGTTGTATCAATTATAGCAGGACTGGCTGCGACTGAAGTGGAAGGGGTAGCGGGCATGAGCGGCGGCGTTGTCGGCGGGATTGCCGATATGCTGGGCAAACGAAACCTTTCCAAGGGAGTCAAGGTTGAGGTTGGTGACAAACAGGCTGCCGTGGATTTATATATTGTCGTTAAATTCGGGGTGCGTATCCCTGACGTGGCCTGGACAATTCAGGAAAATGTCAAGAAAGCGATTGAATCTATGACCGGCCTGGAAACAGTGAAAATAAACGTCCATGTCCAGGGGGTCAGCTTCCATGGCAAGATGGAAGATGATGAGGAAGACCGCCTCAAGTAAGAATGCAAGCCCCTGAATAACCAGGGGCTTCTTCCCATTATCTGATGGAAGGAGTTGGGTCTTTGAACGCCCGGGAAAGAATCTATCTAATTATTTGTGCGCTGCTGGCAGGCGCCGCTGCTGTTGGGCTTGGTATGGTAGCCACCGCTGCTGTTACTGTTGACCAATTGTGGACAGGCCTGCAGACTGTGCACGGAAATCTGCTGTATGCGCTGCTGGCAGGAGGCCTTTTGGTGTTGGCTGTTTTACTGCTGGTTTTTTCCCTGCGCCGCACGCCGGCAGTGGAGACTATTTTGCTGCAGGGACCCCTGGGGGAGGTGCGTATTTGCTTCAAGGCTGTGGAAAACCTGGTATTGAAAGCAGCTCGCTCTGTTAAAGGCGTCCGGGAAATAAAGACGCGGATTGTGCATACAGAGGCGGGCCTGACAATATTTTTGCGCGCAGTAACCTTCCCTGACCTTAATATCCCACAGGTTACCGCTGAATTGCAGACCTCAGTCAAAGAATATGTGGAAGGCGCTACGGGCAGTGTTGTGTCCGAAATTAAAGTTTTGATTGAAAATGTAGTCACTGAAACAGTCAAGAGTGGTCGATGAATAATGTGAAAGAAGGTGTGCGCATGACCAGACACATTTTCCGTCAGTTTGTCGCAGAGCACTGGGGTAAGATTCTCGGCGGCCTGGCTGGCCTTATTATTGGCATGGTCTTTATAATTTTTGGCTTCTGGCGCAGCCTATTCATCTTTTTCTGCGTGGTTTTAGGTGTTTACCTGGGCAGGATGCTTGACCGCAATGAGAGTATGCGGAGCCTCCTGCAGCGCTTTTGGCCTGACAGCGACTGACAGGAGGATATAATGAGCCGTCGACTTGCAAGGGAAATAGCATTTAAAACACTTTTTCAATATGATATCGGCGGGAACGATATTGACCCCGCACTGGTGGAACTGCTTGAAGAGAGCGGCATCAGCACGGAGGATGGGCGCTTTGCCCGTGAACTGGTGGAGGGCGTGGTGGGTAATCTGGCTGCCATTGACAGCGAGCTGTCCCGTTACCTGGTAAACTGGACTATGTCAAGACTGGCCGGCGTAGACCGCAGCATCATGCGCATTGCCGCTTATGAACTGCTTTTCCGGGACGATATCCCTGATGCTGTGACAATCAATGAAGCGCTGGAGATAAGCAAAGTCTTTAACTCTGAGGAGTCTTCCAAGTTTATCAACGGCATCCTGGACAAGATTGCCCGCGCAAAAGCAAGGCCTGAGGTGGAATAATGTTTTACGGTGTTGATACATCATGCTATACTACGTCCCTGGCCGCTGTAGACGACCAGGGTCTGTTGCTTTATGAAGACAGAAAGATGCTGTCTGTGCCGGAGGGAAAACGAGGCTTGCGCCAGTCGGAGGCTGTCTTTGGGCATTTGCAGAACCTGCCTGCTCTCTTTGAGGGGGCGTCAAAGGAGCTTGGTGAAAAAAGAATTTCAGCCGTCTGCGCGTCTGTCCGCCCCCGACCTGTGGACGGTTCCTATATGCCGGTCTTCACAGTGGGCGAATCTTTCGGGCGGGCTGCGGCGGCCATTGCCCGCGCGCCGTTTCTGCCGCTTTCACACCAGGAGGCCCATTTGCTGGCGGCGCTTTGGTCTGCCGGTGTCAAGTGGGATGACTTTCTTGCACTGCATATGTCAGGCGGCACCACAGAGCTATTGGCGGTCTCCATGGGCCATGACATATCAATCCGTGAAGTGGGAGCATCATCAGACTTGCATGTGGGCCAGTTCATTGACCGCACAGGGGTAAGCCTGGGGCTGCCCTTTCCTGCCGGGCCTCATTTGGAGGCGCTGGCAAGAGGAGCAGACGACGCACTTAATGTGCCGGTGTCTGTGCATGGCTTGAGCGTCTCTTTTTCCGGCCCCGAGAGTTTTGTCAGCCGCGCCATAAAGTCCGGGTTGCATTCGCCTGCGGCAATTGCCAGGGGAGTGGAGCGCGCTGTGGCCGAATCGCTCTTGCGCATGGTGGTATCTGCCCGGGAGATGGGGCTGCCAAAGCGCATCCTATTTATGGGCGGGGTGGCAGCCAACAGTTTTATCAGGGAGTATCTTCTGGCAAAACTGGGCGTTGACACAGCGTTTGCTTCTCCCCGCTTTGCCGGAGACAACGCTGCCGGCTGCGCGCTGTATGCCGCCCGAAAAACGTTGGAAGTCAGTAAAAATCTTTAAACGGCAAAAAGGAAACAGTGGCGATTTTGGCGAATAGATGAGTTATGTGCGAAAAATAACATTATGTTTTCGCAGGATGTATATACCGGCATTGTGAGCAAAAGACATCATGAAAAGTTCATAACAGTGAAGATTATATGTAGGAGGGATTTATTGGTGACGGCAAAACTGATAAAAGGACCTGAAGTAGCTGCAGCGATCAGGGAACAGATAGCAGGGGAACTGGTATCTTTAAAAGAAAAGACAGGTACAGTGCCAGGTTTGTCTGTTGTTCTTATCGGGGAAGACCCTGCTTCTAAAGCCTATGTAGGCAACAAAGAAAAGACCAGCAAGGCCCTTGGCTTCTATTCCGAGGTGCACCGCCTGCCCGTGGAAACCACCCAGGAAGAGCTGCTGAAACTGGTTGACCAACTGAATAAAGATGATAAAATCCACGGTATTCTGGTACAGCTGCCTCTGCCTGCTCATATTGAGGATCAGGCTGTGCTTGATGCCATCAGTGTAGACAAAGATGTGGACGGGTTTCATCCGATAAATGTCGGCAACCTGATGATAGGGGAAGATTGCTACATACCCTGCACACCACATGGCTGTATGAAAATGCTTGAGTTTATCGGTTTTGACCTTAAGGGTAAAAATGCCGTGGTGGTTGGCCGCAGCAACATAGTCGGCAAACCGGTTGCCCTGCTTATGCTGCAGCAGCACGCCACAGTAACTCTCTGCCATTCCCGCACAAAGGATTTGGGTGCCGTCTGCCGTGAAGCAGATGTGCTGATAGTGGCTGTGGGCCGGGCGGAAATGATTGCCGGAGATATGATTAAACCGGGCGCTGTGGTTATTGATGTGGGGATTAACCGTGTGGATGATAAGCTTGTGGGAGATGTGCACTTTGAGAGCGCGGCTGAGAAAGCCTCTTACATTACTCCGGTCCCCGGCGGCGTAGGCCCCATGACTATCACCATGTTAATGCTGAATACCCTGGAGTCGTTTAAGAGGAAGCATAAAATTAAATAGGGAGGGCTAATATGGCTGCTCAAATTATAGACGGTAATGTTGTTGCCGGTGAAATACGTAAACTGGTTAAAGATGAAATGAACCGCGTGAAAAAAAATAAAGAAATAGTGCCGGGCTTGGCCATTGTCCTTGTCAACAGCCCGGTTGCGCGCAAGAGTATTGCAGAATTAAAAAAGCGCACCTGTGAGAGTGTGGGAGTCTACTGCGAAATACATGAGCTCAATTCACTTACGCGCCAGGATGAAGTAATCGAGTTGATTGAAGAGCTCAACGGCGATCCCAAAATTCACGGTATAAACCTGCATCCCATGCCCAATCATATAAACTTCAAGCAGTTAATCAACCACGTGGACCCGGCCAAGGACGTAGAAGGCCTGCACCCTGAAAATATGGGCAACTTCCTGCTGGGTGGCAAAACTTTTGTACCCTTTACCCCACGTGGAATCATGAAGCTGATTGAAAGTACAGGCATAGAAATCAAAGGTAAACGTGCAGTCATTGTAGGGCGCAGCCAGCACGTGGGGCTGCCTATAGGTTTCCTGCTGCTTGAGCAGCATGCCACAGTAACATTTGCCCATTCCAGGTCGTGGTATCTTGAACAGGTGATACGCGAGGCAGATATCCTTGTGGTGGCTGCCGGCCATCCTGAAATGATTAACGGGGACATGGTCAAACCGGGAGCACTTGTAATAGATGTGGGCGTCAGTATGGTAAGCGGGCATTTTGTAGGCGACGTCGAATATGCAAGCGTATCCCGCGTGGCTGATTGGATTACCCCTGTCCCGGGCGGTGTCGGCCCCATGTCCATTGCCATGATGCTTCTAAACCTTGTGAGGTGCTGTGAGTAAATGACATCCATTGACAGCCGCGTTTTGACTGTGGCTGAATTAACACTATATCTAAAAGAAGTTTTTGCCGCTGATCCGCTGCTCTCAAAGCTGCGGGTCAGCGGTGAAATTTCTAACTTCAAACACCATTCTTCCGGGCACATGTATTTTACACTAAAAGATGCCCACTCCTCGCTGCGCTGTGTGATGTTTCGCTCTCAGAACTCCCGCCTCACTTTCAGGCCGGCCGAGGGTATGAGGGTTGTGGTGGGCGGCAGGCTGTCAATCTATGATCGAGACGGCCAGTACCAGCTCTACGCGGAGACAATGGCACCCGAGGGAGTAGGAAGCCTTTATGCCGCCTTTTTGGCGCTTAAAAACAGGCTGGCAGCCGAAGGGCTGTTTGAAGCTGCGGCCAAAAAAGAACTGCCTAAAATACCTGCGCGGGTAGGCATTGTCACCTCTCCCACCGGAGCGGCGGTCCGTGACATTCTCACCACCCTCAGGCGGCGCTTCCCGCAGCTTGAGGTGCTGATTGTGCCGGTGCTGGTGCAGGGGCCGGAGGCGCCGGCGCAGATTGCAGAGGCAGTAGGTTTTCTAAACAATGTTCCCGGGATTGATGTAATTATTGTGGCCAGGGGTGGCGGTTCCATCGAAGAACTTTGGGCCTTTAACGAAGAGATGGTGGCACGTGCCATCTTTGCCTCACAGGTGCCCGTTGTCTCAGCGGTCGGCCATGAGACAGACTTTACCATTGCCGACTTTGTGTCCGATGTACGCGCAGCAACACCCACAGCGGCAGCGGAGCTGATTGTGCCCGATCAGCGGGAAATAGCGCACTTCCTGGGCGCAGCCGGGCGCCGCATGTCTGCACAGCTTTTGCGGCGGCTGCAGCAGGACAAGCGCTACCTGGAGAAACTGGCGGCTTCCCCTGTGCTTGCCAGGCCCCTTGAGCGCCTGGAACAGAAGGGGCAGCAGCTGGACAGTCTGGAGACGAGAATGGCAAACAGGTTGTCGTTTCTGCTGCAGGGCTGCCGGGGGCGCCTTGATACAATGGAGGCGGCGCTGCGCCACCTGAGCCCGTCTGCAGTGCTGTCCCGCGGCTTTGCTATTTGCCTCGATGAACAGGGCCGGGTGGTCAGGGACTCGGGACAATTGTCGCCGGGAGATCCTGTCAGCGTGCGCCTGGAGAAAGGAACATTTGGAGCCACTGTTAACAGCGTATATGGGAGTGAAGATCATGACTGAAAAGATACTTTCATTTGAAGAAGCCCTGCAGCGCCTGGAAGAGGTGCTCTCAAAACTTGAAAAAAGTGAATGCGCCCTCGAAGAATCGCTCTCGCTTTTTCAGGAAGGCATGCAACTGGTAAAGTTTTGCCGCGGAAAGCTTTCCGACGTGGAGCAGAAGATTTCAATTCTGCTGAAAGAATCGGGAGAATTCGCGGCATTTACAGATGAGGGGGAGCGTTAACGTGCTTTTTGACATCAAGCAGGCGATTGAGGAAGTTGACAGCGCCCTGGAGAGATATCTCCCAGCCGCTGACACTTTCCCGCCTGAAATCCACAGCGCTGTCCGTTACAGCGTCTTCGCCGGCGGCAAACGCCTGCGGCCGCTTCTTACACTGGCTTCGGCCGGTATCTTTGGCACAGATGCAGAGCAGGCCATGCCTGCGGCCTGCGCCATCGAGCTTGTCCATACTTATTCGCTTATCCACGACGACCTGCCCGCGCTTGACAACGACGATTTCAGGCGCGGACGTCCTTCCAACCACAAAGTTTACGGCGAGGCCACAGCTATCCTGGCCGGCGATGCACTGCTGACAATTGCTTTTGAGCTGCTGTCCGTCAAGGCTGCCGAATATCTTCCTGCCGCCACAGTTGTGAGCCTGGTGGCAGAGCTGAGCCGTGCCGCCGGTATGGCGGGTATGATAGGCGGACAGGTGGTAGACCTGCAGTCCGAGGGTAAACAGATAAGCGCAGAGCTGCTTGAGTATATCCACCGGCACAAGACAGGGTCGCTTTTTAACTGCTGCATCAGGAGCGGCGCCATCATGGGCGGCGCCACAGAAGATGAACTGGAGCGGCTTACCCGTTTTGCCCAAAGCATCGGCCTTGCCTTTCAGATAGTTGACGATATCCTTGACATTACAGGTGACGAAAAAAAACTGGGCAAAAAAGTAGGCTCCGACGCTGACAACAATAAGGCCACCTACGCGTCCCTATACGGACTTGAGGAAGCAAAGAAAAAAGCAGAAGAATGCCTAACCAACGCTGAAGCTGAACTTGCTCACTTCGGCAGCTCCGCCTTCGGCCTGCGCCAACTCGCCCTACTGCTTGTAAACAGAGAGAGTTGACGGGGGGACGGGGTTGTTGACAACTTCGACGGTTGACGGGGGGGCGGGGTTGCTGTCAACCTTTGACAAGGGGCGGTACATTCTTAGATAAGAGAGTTGACGGGGGGACGGGGTTGTTGACAACTTGAGAGTTGACGGGGGGACGGGGTTGCTGTCAACCTTTGACAAGGGGCGGTACATTCTTAGATAATATTTTGTGAAAATCAGCCCAAGGCAATAAGAAGGTGCTATTTATGATAGAGATCCAAAATTTTGAGGAAATAACACAAATCAAAGTGAGTCGAGAGTTTGGAGGTAAGCCTTTATACTGGGTTGCTGCATATTTTATTGATGGAATGTTAATAGATACAGGCTGTGACCATACAGCGGAAGAATTATGCGAGTTAATGAGACGTTACGATCTGAAGTTAGTAATAAATACGCATTACCACGAAGATCATATCGGAGCAAATTATTTACTTGACAGCACTTTTAAAGTTAATATTTTTGCTCATCCCAAAACAATTAGTTTAATGAAGCTACCCCCTAAGCTTTATCCTTATCAGGAAGTGATATGGGGTTATCCAAAGAAATTTGAAAGTGTTATCCCTGTAAGCGGCAGCATCAAGACAGAAAAATTTTTATTTGATATCTTAGAGACGCCGGGACATTGTGAAGGACATGTAGTATTAATTGAAGAAAGTAAAGGCTGGTGCTTTACAGGCGACTTATTTGTTTCAGAAAACCCTAAAGTAATACGTCCGGAAGAAGATATTGAGAAGTTGGTAAGCTCAATGGAAAAAATATTAAATTCGACACAAAGAGATTTAACTCTTTTCACATCAGTTGGAAAAATTGTGCAGAATGGAAGAAGTGCTCTCCAGCAGTGTATAAATTATTTTAAAAGTCTGACACGACAGGTAAAAGAGCTAGAGCAAAAAGGCCATTCCATACCTACCATCAGAGATATAATATTTGGCGGTGAAAGTTTTATAAGTCAGCGCACCGACAATCAATTCAGCAGTGAAAATCTGGTCAGGTCAGCCCTACGGATGTGAGTGACAAGGGGACGGAGTTACCGTCAACCTTTTGCCATGGCAGGGGTTGACGGGGGGACGGGGTCGTTGACAACTTTTAATGAAAAAAGTTTATTGACAAGGTTTTATGGCTTACATAAAATGGGTTTGGGGTGATGTGATGCCCAGAAAAGCCCGTGTAAAAAGTTCAAGTAGTATTTACCACATCATCATGCGTGGTATTAATCGGCAAAGTATCTTTGAAGATGAAGAAGATTACCGCAAGTTTCTCCAAACCCTGAGGGATTATAAGGAAATATGCGGCTATTTGATTTTTGCCTATTGTTTAATGGGGAACCACGTTCCACCCGAATTACAGAATATGGAAAGGCAAAGAAGAAACGCCTGTTTAAAAAAATTAAAAAATGACTATAACCTTTCTGTCAGGCAAATCGCCAGGTTGACAGGGATCGGCCGAGGGGTTGTCTTTAAAGCATAAAGTTGACAACAACCCCGTCCCCCCGTCAACCCCCCCGTCAAGCAGCTGGATCTATCATTGTTTTTTTTGTATTAGTGCGTATTGGGGTAGACGAGTGAGTGTGTGTGACATAGGTTTATTAAAATGGTGCTGGCAGACATGCATGACCTGCCAGAGGATGTGGAAGACTACGGGAGTATTTGAGTGTTTTCGCTAGTTATGTTACAATAAACTCACATTCCGTAGGTGGCGCAGTATTCTAGTTAGTGCGGCCGCTTTCGAGGACGGGCCTAAGAATCCGTAAAGGGCACATCGATGAAGTTCTTGGTGGCAGCTTTCGACGCCCAGTCGGGGGTTGGTGCTGGGAGTTAAGGGGATGGGGCGATCTGCAAAGGCATGTAGGCGTTGACCCTGGCCCCGTGGAGACCCAAGTATGTGGTGAATTACCGTAGTGGGTAAAGGATTACGGCTTGGGAAGAACCTGTATGCGGTACGCGCTGTGTACAGTGTAGCCTGCCTTGAGCGGTACTGGGTAAAGTGCGATGCACGAAACCAGTTCTGCAAAAGAGGATAGAAAGCGATACCCGTATTATTGAGGAAAACTCCTAGGCTGTTCCTTACAGGGAGACTTATCAGGGATTAAAGTACGGACTCAGTGGCAATCCAGTCCCGCTTCTGGCGACAGAGTGGAGCCGGTCTGAAAAGGAAACTGCCAAGACGGTGACGTTTTGGTGATTGGTTGGGAAAACCTGCTGGACCTCAAGCCGTAACGTTTACTTGATGGGTTGCTCACCTACGGGAGATAATTTATAATAGATTTAGGTCTTTTTTTTTGTATGTGGGAGAAAATAAAGTCAATTTCACCATATTGAGGTGCGTTAATGGGACAGAACCGTAAGAAACCGCAGCGCCTGCGATGGGTGGCAATGATTACTGTCTGGACGTTTGTGCTTGCTATACTGCTTAGTCTTATCACCCAGCTTATTTCAGGCGTAGTAGAATCCTTTTTAATCGCCCTGCTTATACTATTAGTTATCATCTTTACAGGGATAGTCTTTGATATGATAGGTATTGCAGCCACTGCCGCAGACGAAGTGCCTCTTTTGGCAAAAGCGGCCAAAAAGGTGGTCGGAGCCAGGGAAGCAGTTTATCTGGTGCGCAATGCCGACCAGGTGGCTAATTTCTGCAATGATGTGGTTGGAGATATTGCGGGCATCATTAGTGGTGTGCTAGGCGCATTTTTGGTGCTGCGTCTGGTTTATGCCGGGTTTTTTCAGGAGAACCCTCTGCTTGGTATTGTTGCCACAGGCATAATTTCTGCTTTAACAGTGGGAGGGAAGGCTTTTGGCAAGACTATTGCCATTGAGCAATCTACAGAGATTATCCTTTGGTTTGCCTTTGTGCTGACAAAAATAGAAGCTGTTCTGCCCGGGCGGATTTTTTTCGGCCGTCAACTTCCGCCCCGAAGAAAGTGAGGTCAATGAATGGAAGATATACTGTATGAGATAAACGGACCCCAGGACCTGAAAAATTTAAGCGTCCAGGAGCTTGAGCATCTGTCCTCTGAGATAAGGGCATTTCTCCTGGAAAAAGTCTCGAAAACAGGCGGACACCTGGCGGCCAACCTGGGAGTTGTGGAACTGACACTGGCGCTGCATAAAATATTTGACAGCCCGCGTGATAAAATTATCTGGGATGTCGGACATCAGTCATATGTACATAAAATTTTGACAGGCCGCAGGGATAACTTTGATACTCTGCGCAGTTATGGCGGTATGAGCGGTTTCCCCAAAAAGAAGGAAAGCGAGCACGATATTTTTCAAACCGGCCACAGCTCGACTTCTGTTTCGGCGGCGCTGGGCCTGGCAAGGGCACGTGACCTTTCGGGAGACAAGCATCATGTGATTGCAGTTATCGGCGACGGCGCCATGAGCGGGGGTATGGCTTTTGAGGCGCTGAACCATGCCGGCGACATGGGCACTGACCTGTTGGTGGTGCTCAATGATAACGAGATGTCCATCTCGCAAAACGTGGGCGGCCTGGCGGCGTATCTCGGCAGGCTGCGCACTGATCCCAAGTATTTCAGGCTTAAAGAAGACGTGGAAGATATTCTGAAAAGGATTCCTGCCATCGGCGGCAAGGTTCTTAAGTCGGTGGAAAGGGTTAAAGATGCGCTTAAATTTTTACTTGTGCCTGGGATGTTGTTTGAGGAACTGGGATTTACATATCTGGGCCCTGTAAACGGCCACCAGCTTGATGCTCTCTTTAGCGTGCTGCGTGGCGCCAAAAAGCTTAAAGGGCCGGTGTTGATTCATGTGCTGACCAAAAAAGGCAAAGGCTTTGATTTTGTGGAGTGCAATCCCGACCTTTTCCACGGCATTGGGCCGTTTGATCCGCAAAAGCCACCGCTGCATGTGATCAATGATATTCCTACTTATACTGAAATTTTCAGCCGCACATTGGTTGCCGCGGCGCGGGATGATGCGCGCCTGGTGGCGGTGACAGCGGCCATGTCAACGGGGACCGGTCTTGACGCTTTTGCCGCGGAGTTCCCCAATCGTTTTTATGATGTGGGTATTGCAGAGCAACATGCAGTCACATTTGCGGCGGGTTTGGCTACAGCTGGTTTTCATCCCGTGATTGCTGTCTATTCCACCTTTTTGCAGCGTGCTTATGATCAGACGCTGCATGATGTGTGTATGCAGGGGCTTCCTGTTTTATTTGCGCTTGACCGCGCCGGCATCGTGGGTGAAGATGGCGAAACGCACCAGGGGGTGTTTGACCTGTCATACCTGAGGCATATTCCTGGGATGTCCATTATGGCCCCCCGTGACGAAAATATGCTGCAGCACGCCATTGTGACCGGCCTGGCACGGAGGGCGCCGGTAACTGTGCGCTACCCGCGCGGTAAGGGGACTGGAACGGTGTTGGATAAACCGTCGCAGCTTGCCTGGGGCAGGGGCGAGACACTGCGTGAGGGGCGGGATGTGGCCGTTCTGGCAGTGGGTACCATGGTGCAGACGGCGCTGGAGGCGGCGGAGATACTGTCAAGGCGTGGCATTTCTGTAAGTGTCATTGACCCTGTGTTTGTCAAGCCTCTTGATGGGGAATTGATCCTGGAGGCGGCGCGCACCTCGCGCTTTGGCCTTGTTACAGTGGAAGAGCATGCGCTTGCCGGCGGCTTTGGTTCGGCGGTGTTGGAATTTTTAGAGCAAAACAATACTAAGAACGTGTCTGTGCGCAGACTGGGCATTCCTGACGCTTTTGTGGAGCACGGCGCCAAAAAAATTCTTCTGGGAGAGCTGGGGCTGACTGTTGACCATATTGTAGAAACCTGCTGTGAGTTGGCCGGTGACAGGGGGAAGAAACTGCCATGGGTGCAGAGAGGAAGAGACTAGACTTACTCCTGACTGAACTTGGCCTGTTCTCCAGCCGATCTGCGGCCAGGTCAGCGGTGATGGCCGGCCTTGTTGCCGTCGGCGGCAGCAGGGTGGACAAGCCGGGCACGATGGTGACGTGCGATGCCAAAATCACGGTGAGTGAGATGCCCCGCTATGTCTCGCGCGGCGGGCTGAAATTGGAGAAGGCGCTTTGCTGTTTTGGCGTTGACCCTGGCGGCAGAGTGGCCATGGATGTGGGAGCATCCACCGGTGGTTTTACCGACTGCCTGCTGCAGGCCGGGGCTAAGAGGGTTTACAGCATCGATGTGGGCTATGGGCAGCTTGACTGGAGGCTGCGCCAGGACGTGAGGGTTGTATCACTTGAACGGACAAACATACGCTACCTTGATGCAGACCGCATAGCGGAGCCTGTAGATTTAGCTGTGGTTGACGTTTCTTTTATTTCTCTGGCTCTTATTTTTCCCGTCTTATCTAAACTTGGTGTGTCGGAAATTGTGGCTCTTGTCAAACCCCAGTTTGAGGCAGGTAAGGGACTGGTGGGTAAAAAAGGAGTAGTGCGTGAGGCGTCGATACACCAGGATGTGCTGCACAAAGCTTTTGCCGATGCAGCTCGCTCCGGATATCTGCCGGCAGGGCTTACTTATTCACCGCTGCGTGGGCCCCAGGGGAATATAGAATATCTGCTCCACCTTAAAGCCGGTGCTTCTTTGCAGCAGAAAGTGCTGGATGACAGCGACTGCAGGAAAGTGGTGGAGGAGGCTCACAGTGAGCTTATTTAAAAAAGGAAACCTGCCTGCTGTGTCGAATATGGCCTTTGAGGCGGGTGAGTTATGTTTTGAGAAATCTGGATTGGCTGCTGCTTGGCATTGTGCTGCTTGGCATGGTTATTTACCAGGTCCGTCAGCGCAGCCGCAGGGGCACGAGTGTACAGGGCAAAAAACCGGGACATACCGACAACAAGGCGAAGCAAATCATGGAAGAAGAGGGCTTTTCACTGCTGCAGGTCCAGCCTGTCATTAATGTGACCATGGAAATCCAGGGCAGGCCTCATCGCTTTGAGATGAAAAGCGACTACCTGGTGTCAAAGGGCGGGCGCAACTACCTGGTGCGTGTTAAGCGGGAAACAAAGCCTGTGAGGCTGCATTCCAAGGTCTGGCGCAATGCACTGCTCCGGGATGTGCTTCTTTTTAAAACATATGGTATTCTTGTCCTTGATTTGGGTAAAGAAACAATCTCTGAAGTCCATTTTCAGATCTGATTAGAGGTGAAAAGTTGAAAGCCATTGGGTTAGTTGCCAACTGGCATAAAAAGCAGGAAGTTTTGGAGATGGTTAGACGCATTTCTGAATTTTTTACAGTACGACAGATTAGTGTGTATTTAAGTGAGCACAATGACACTCCCGGCGAGGTGGGCGTAGAATCTATACCTCTTTCAGAATTCCCGGGTACTGTGGATATAGTAATCGTCCTTGGCGGTGACGGCACCATTCTGCGTGTGGCCAGGGAGTTAAGCGGCAAATATGTACCTATTTTGGGTGTCAACCTGGGGCAGATGGGTTTTTTGGCCGAAGTGGAGCCTGTCATGCTTGAGCAATCACTGGAAAAACTTCTTACCGGGAGCTACGAAGTGAGGCACCGGCTAATGCTTTCGGCCCGTGTCCTGCGCGATGAAAGGCCGGTGGCTGAATACACCGCTTTAAACGATATTGTTATTAGTAAAGGGCCTTTTTCCCGTATCATTTATGTTGATACTTTTGTCAACAACAAGCCCCTGGAATCTTACCCCGGCGACGGTATTATTGTATCCACACCCACCGGGTCTACCGGTTACTCACTTTCGGCAGGCGGACCCATAGTAAACCCGGCGCTTGATGTAATGATAATAACGCCCATCTGTCCCCACCTGCTTCACCACCGTTCAGTGGTTGTGGCAAGCAGTGAAAGGGTTTTGATGAAAGTCAGGACAAGGCAGGCTGAAGTGGTCCTCACAGTGGACGGGCAGGTGGGATTTACACTGCAGGATGGCGACGTTGTTGTAGCGACAAGGGCGCCGCTGACCACACCGCTTATTCAACTGGAAGGCACCGACTTTTATATGCTGCTGCATAGTAAGTTAATGAAAGTTATACGCAGGGAGCCGGAAAGGGTGTAAATTAATGCTGCGTTTGCTTGAAGTTAAAAACCTGGCCCTGATTGATAACCTCTCCTTTTACCCCGGCAGGGGACTCAACGTAATCAGTGGCGAAACAGGGGCAGGCAAATCAATGCTGCTTGGAGCGATACAGCTTTTACTGGGAGAGCGCGCAAGCCCTGATGTAATACGGGGCGGTGAAGACTCGGCCTGTATTGAAGCTGTTTTTTCGGATTGTTCTGAACTTATGCCTGAGGATTGCGGCCCCTGCTGTGACGATGAGGGTGAATTGCTGCTGTCACGTGAGATACGCCGCAGCGGACCCAACATCTGCAGGATTACAGGGCGTGTCCAGCCATTGGCGCTGCTTAGCGCCATCGGCCGCAGGCTGGTAGACCTGCACGGGCAAAACCAGCAGCAGTCGCTCCTCTCCAGCCAGACGCAGCGTGTGTTGCTGGACGCGTATGGAGGCAGCGCTGTGGCGGAGCCGCTGGAGCAGGTGGCAGAGTATTACCGTGAACGCACCCGTCTGCAAAGGCTGCTGGACGACCTGGGCGGGGACGAGGCTGAAATCGCGCGCAGGGCGGACTTTTTGCGCTACCAGCTTGAAGAGATTGAAAGCGCTGCGCTGACAAATGCAGAGGAAGAAGAACTGGAGAAGGCGTTCCGCCGCCTGACCCATGCCGGTCAGCTGCTTGAGCGTACAGCCCGGGCCTACAAACAACTTTTTGAAGGCGACCGCGGGGCAGAAGCTATTATTGACCGCCTGGGGCAGGTAGAAAAAGAACTTGCCGCTGCTTTGGCGCTTGATGAAACACTGGGGGGGGCGGCAGGACAAATTTCTCAGGTTCAAAGCGAACTTGCAGAAACAGCCCGCAGGCTGCTTGACTACCAGGAGACGCTTAATATCGACGAAGACCAGCTGCGCGAAGTAACAGAGCGCCTGGAGCAATATAAAAAAATGAAAAAAAAATACGGGCCCTCCGTGCAAGATGTGAATGCATTGGCAGATAAACTGAGAAGTGAGCTTGCACTGCTGTCGGCGCGTGAAGGGAAGCGGGAGCAGGCCGCGGTTCTGCTGGGACAGGTGGGGAGAAGGCTGGCTGACGCAGCTGTTGCCTTAAGCCACGCCCGGCGCCGTACGGCTGCTGATTTGGCGGCTAAAATAACCCTAGCGCTCTTTGGGCTTGCGCTGCAGGGAGCAGAATTCAGCGTCCAGCTCGACGAAGAAGGCCCGATTGCGGCGCATGGGCGTGACCGTGTGCAGTTTATGTTTTCGGCTAACCCGGGGGAGCCGACGCAGACTCTGAGCAGGGTTGCCTCGGGTGGCGAGATAGCCCGCCTCATGCTGGCTGTGAAAAGTGTGCTGGCCGAGCAGGATAATGTGCCGACGCTGATATTCGACGAAGTTGATGCAGGCATCGGCGGCGTGACTGTCAAAGCCGTGGCTGAAAGGCTGCAGCTTCTGGCGAGGCACCGTCAGGTGATTTGTGTGACCCACCAGCCCATAATAGCAGCCGCAGCTGACCACCATTTTGTTATTTTCAAACAATCCGAGGGCGGCCGCACAGTAACCCGCCTGTCCATGTTGGACAGGGAGGAGCGGGAAGCTGAACTTGTGCGCATGCTGGGCGGCCAAGAAGGAGACCGGGCGGCGCTTGAACATGCAAGGAGTATTTTACCCAAAACTTAATATACAAGAAATGCGCGCTTATTCGGTTCCCTCAACGCGCGCATTTCAGTACCGGTTTCCGCTGCAGCTTTGCTGAATGCAAAGCGTTATAATTACCGGTATAAAAAAAAGACCGTGTTCGCACGGTCTTTTCCAACCCGATTACTGATTTTCGTCCCCATACCCCGGCTTATGCCTGGCGGCATAAGCTGCCGCCGCTGCCCGGTTTGACAGGTTTAATTTGGTGAATATCTTTGACACATAGTTGCGTATTGTTTTTTCAGCCAGGAACACAGCATCGGCAATTTCTTTGTTGGTTTTACCCTCTGCAATTAGGAGTAAAATTTTCCTTTCAGTCTTTGTCAGTTTATTTTCATTTGTTCTCTCTCCGGCAAGAGTCTTCATCTGGTTTAATACCCGCAGGGTTATTTTGGGGTCCAGCAGCGACACACCTTGTGCCACCTGTTCAATTGCGTCAGTTAGCCTGGTGCTGTCAATCTGTTTTAGCAAGTACCCTGATGCGCCCGCCAGTATAGACGCATAAACAGCTTCATCGTCAGCATAGGAGGTGAGCATGATAATCCGGGTACCAGGGTTTGCCGCCAGTATCTCCCGGCTTGCATCAATTCCGTTCTTGCCGGGCATGCGGATATCCATCACCACCACATCGGGTTTTAAAGTGTCTGCCATAATAACTGCTTCCTCACCGGTGGCACACTCGCCCACTATGGAAAATTTTTCATGAAGTTCAAGGAGTGCCTTTAATCCTAAACGCACAACGGTATGGTCGTCGGCAATAAGGACTTTTATCATCTGATTACCTCTTTTGCTGTCAATTTGCCTGCCTTTTAAAGTATTCAGGGTCGTTGATAAAAAAGCCGCCTGACAACCCCAGCTTTCTGTAGGGTAGGCAGATTTCAAAATGAGCCCCCCGGCCGGGGGAAGTGTAAAAAGCTACGGTGCCCTGCAGCATGCTCACGCGGTTGAATACGTTCCTTAAACCCTGTTTTTCGCCGCCTGGGGCTTCTGCTTTTAAAGTGTCCGGGTCAAATCCTTCACCGTCATCGTCCACGCGGATAATGATTTCTTCAGGGTTAAATTTTACATTGACCACGACATTTTCCGCCCGGGAATGTTTTACTGCATTGGTCAGGAGTTCCTGTAGAGCATGGATGATGTTATTAATCTGGATGATGTTTAATTCACTGCCCTGCTGACCTTCAAAAACAAGTTCCACCTGCATAATGGCCCTTTCCCTGAATTCACCCACCATATGAATGATACCTTCACGCAGGGATACAGGGGACAGGTCGACCGGCTTCAGCTCTTCGATATAATCACGAATGTCGCGGATTACACTGTTTAAGTCATCTTTAGCCGAGTTAATCTGCGTCCTTGCTTCCTTGAGCCTTTTCTCGGCAAGTATGGTTGCCTGTTCAAGTTTCAGCCCCACCCCATAGATAGATTGGATTATGCCGTCGTGGAGTTCCCTGGCTATACGCTCACGTTCATGGGACAGCACCTGCCTGCGCAAGGCTTCCTCCAGCCTGAACTCGCGCTCCACCTCAAACACATCCACAATGCGGATCACAAAATAGGTTGTAAACAACAAAAATAATGATCTGAAAAAGATCACAGGTATACCCACAGTCTCCAGGAATGTATGCCTGTTTAGGACTGTGGCAGGCCACAAAACAGGTTCATTGGCCACAAGTCCCACCGCAAACACCGCTATAAAAAAAGTAAGGGCCAAAGCTTTTAAATTCCTTACCAGGTAGGGAATCCTGAATGCCTCAACTTCCCGCACATGCAGCCAGAGCCCGACCCCGGACAGCAAAAAACCGGGGGCGGCAAACATATATCTTGACAGGTTGTCAGCCAGTGCAAGGTAAAGAGGTTCCCCGTGGAACATGAGCGCATAAACAACCAGTCCAAACCACCCTATACTCATGGCAGCGCCTATAATTTTAAGAAAATCGTATTTTTTATAGTAGCCAAGAACCAGATATATACCAAGCCAGAAGATAAAGATAAAGGAAAGGGCTTTAAGTGCCAGCTCCAGTGTGTGCAGAGCAAACAGGACGGAGTCTGACATTTGAGACTCCTTCACATGCACCGCGATCACAACAATCTCGTTTAAGCCGTGGGTAATACCATAGCCCGCAAGCAGCCACAGGCTTCTTGCCATTTTCAAACCGCTTTTCCTGTTGCACTTGAGCAGAATGGCAAAAGCCATCAAAAAAAACATAATGCTGTAGATTACCAGCATAATCAACCTGTTGTCCCTGTAAAAGTCGCTGATCATGTTGCTACGCCTCTCCTCAGACAAAAAGCTTCCTTTTGCCCTGTTATTATGTTATGTTTTTATTATAACACAATTGATTCTTACGTCTATACTCCTATGATTTTAAAGAGTTTCTTCGCGTTTTACCGTATTGAGGTTAAGAAAGAGAAAAATAACAGCGTGGAGAGTGAGCATCATGGCAACTGATAAAATAAGGTTATTTATAGTTGACAGCCACGAAGTTATCAGGCTCGGATTTAGTGGGCTTTTCGCTGATTTTAACGATTTGGAAGTTGTGGGGGAGGCCGGGGACGCTGAAAGCGCCATAAAAAAAATAGAAATACTGAGGCCACATGTTGTGTTTATGGATCTTCTTATACCCGGCATGGGCGGGATTGAAGCCTGTCGCTTATTTACAGCTTTGGGAGCTCATGTGATAATGCTTACTTCTTTCTATGAACCAGGGGAGATTGAGGCATCGTTTGAAGCCGGAGCCTCCGGCTATGTGCTAAAAAATATCAGCAGTGACAATCTGCTTAGGGCAATCAGGACTGTTTCCGGGGGTGAAGTCTACCTTGAGCCGGAAAGTACCGAACGGGTATTCAAATCAATACGCAGCCCGGAAGAAGAAAAGCCGCTCGCCGCTAAACTGAGTGGCAGGGAAGAGGAGATCCTGGCACTGGTTGCGAGCGGTAAAACCAACAGGGAAATTGCCAGGCTTCTTTACCTCAGCGAAAACACTGTCCGCAACCATGTGAGCCGGATTCTCCATAAGCTGGGCTTTCGTAACCGTTCCCAGGCAGTGCTATATATGGCCAGGCGAAATATTGTCAATAAGCAATCGGGTAGGATTTAAATATCCGGTTTTAATATTTATAATAAATATATTATACAATAACAATAGAAATGCGGGGATATGAGGGCAAATGTCCCCCCTCATTGGTACATTTCACGAAGTGATTTGAGCAGAAAAGAAAGGTATAGTGAAATGAGGTACAGGCAGCAGGCTTTAGAAGTGACAATTGTCACATGCCGTGGCAAGCCGCCTGCCTTGACCGAATCCTGACATGAGATAAGGGGGAAACAATTTGTCCAAAAAGTTTGTTCTTGCCGCCTCAGTATTTTTGCTGTTAGTGATTTTTGCTGCGGGCTGCGGTAAAAAAGAACCGGCTCAGCCGCCGGCGCAGCCGCCAGTGCAACCACCCACAGATACTGTTGCCGTGGCAGAATTTGTTGGCTCTGATTCGTGTAGGGGATGCCACAGTGCAGTATACAAAGAGTGGGAAAACTCCTGGCACACCTTAAAAGCCACGCAAGGCCCAACATTGGGCGACAAGTACGTCGGCAATATCTACGAGTGGGTCCGTAGGGACTGGGATAAACTGGATACTTACATGATCGTCGACCGTGAAGACAGCAATACTATCCTTGTTGCAGCGGAAAAGGTGGCCTGGCAGGATGTTGATTATGTTATCGGCCAAGTTACCAAGCAGCGCTACGCGGTTTACTATGATGGCAGCCCGCTTAAAGTTTTCAAGGCCACGACTGAAAACGGCGGGATTTCCTGGACCCTGAATAAAGATGCAACTTATGACTTTCCTGGAAACAAGGAGCGGGCCGGTTACAACTTCCTTTTCATTGAAGTCCGTCCCAACGAAACAATAAACAACAACAACTATGGAGAATGGCGTTCATGGCAGGAGCGCTGCATTGCCTGCCATACCACCGGTTTTGACAACGAGGCCTGGGACAGCGCCAAAGCCGACTTTGTAGACGGAAAGCGCGACGACCTGCGCGACCTCTTTGTCGCCGATCTGCGCATAGGCTGTGAAGCTTGCCATGGGGCAGGCAGCGTCCACGCAAAGAGTGCGAAAAAAGAAGATATCATTAACCCGGCAAAATTTGATAACTATGAAGACCGCATGTTAACCTGTCAGCAGTGTCACACCCGCACCGGCGGCAGTGTTCTCTCCAGTATGTCAAATGACCTGCGCGGCTACAGGCTCGGAGAAGGCAGTTACACCGACTTTGCAAAATGGCTGCCTGTAAGATGGGGTGTAGGTACCCGCGACGTATCCATTGACGGCAAAGGACGCCGCGGCCACCAGCAAGACATGGATATGATGATTTCACGTTTTATTCATCCCGGTGGGTACCATGCCGACCAGGCATGTTTTGACTGCCACAACCCGCATGGTGTTGGAGTTAAACCCGACAACCTGCGCCTGAAGGACGATACTCCGTCCTGCACAAGCTGTCACGCCTTTGATGCCAAAGACGCTTTTAACGGTGCTAAGGGCTGGCAGGCTGCGTCATTCCCCAACTGGGCCACTGAAGCAGGCCGCGGCGGTACAAAGCAGCACGTGTTTAATCTGAACGCGGACGGACTTGTATACGGCTTGTCGCCTGAGCAGTACCACTGGGTGCTTAAAGACGGCGGCGACGCCAAGACTAAAGCTGACTGGGTGGGAATCTGGCCGTGGCAGAAAGAAGCACATGATGCTGCCGGTAAGAAAACCTTTGTCGGTGCCGAACCCTGGAAATAAAACTTAAAACAAGAGCAACATAATGTAAGAAAAAAACTGCTTTCAGGCATATAAAATGACCTGAAAGCAGTTTTTTGTTGTACTCTCAGACTACCGGGAAGAGTACAAAGATAATATACCCCCATAGCGAGTGAGAAATTATTGACGGCGCCAGGCTTTTTTCACTGTTGTAAACGATAGCCCAGGCAAGCCCTGCGACAAAAGCTGCGAGTATGAGGCTGATATTCAGCGTCCAGACATGGACAAGTGCATAAATAACTGTGGCAAGCAGCAATCCGCCCAGCGGGCTGAAGCGCTTCACAAGGCGCTTCTGGAGAAAACCGCGCCAGTAAATCTCTTCTGCCGGACCGGTGACAAACAGGAGCAGAAATGATATCAGGCGCATTGATGTGCCTTCTCCATAACCGTAGACAGAGAAAATTTCTTCCGAGGCAAAAGGTAAAATCCTTGGCAGCAGCCAACCGCTCACTAAAAAAACATAGTAAAGAATAATTGCTGACGCCACTCCCACCGCAATCCCGCGTGGTGTAACCTTAAACTCTTTTTTTCTTTCAGGTCCCATGGCAGCCACGGAAATTGCCGCCAGCAATGAAGCCGAAAAGGCCATTTTCAGCCAAAAGTTGCCCCATACCACAACAAAGCTGAAATACCATAGAATAAGGGCGAGCATAACCGTGGCGGCCGTGTGGAGGCCTTTTTTTCTGTTCATTTAGATTTCCTCCTTCAGTGAGACAAACAATGTCTGGTTATTAAAGCTTAAAACAGCGAGATGATGTACCCCATGAGTAAAGATAAGATGAGGAGAGCGCCAAACACCGCCGATAGCTGTGCTGTTTGTGGATCGGCGTCTGCAGGCAGGTCACGCGCATTTCTGAAGCTGCCAAGCAGTCTTAAAGCCATGGGCAGTGAGAAAAAGACAATTATGGCCAAAGCCGGGAGATGGCCAAGCACAATTGCGAGCACGGTCAGAGAGTATGCAGAAAAAAGGAGAAGTGTAAAAAGTTTAAGGCCTTTTTCTCTGCCCAGCCTGATGGCGGTAGTAAAAACAATTTTTGTCTGTGCGTCATAATTAAGGTCTTTTAAGTTATTGGCCAGGAGCACAAGGGCGACCCAGATACCAAGTGGCAGTGAGGTCCAAAGGGCTGTTATAGAGCCACTCCAGCTGCCTGTCTGCACGAAGTAAGAGCCAACCGTCAGAATCGGCCCCCAGATCAGAAAAACAAAAATTTCACCCAGTCCCCGGTATTTAAGGCTGACTGGGCCTGCAGTGTAGGTGACACTGATGATGCCTCCGGCCAGGGCAATGGCGGCAACGGGCCAGCCCCGCAGCACTGTCAGGTAAGTCGCAATTAATGCAGAAAAGGCGTAGAGGGCCACAGAAAGCATGATAACCCTGTGCGGAGAAAAAACGTTATCCAATAAAGGATGGGGGCGGTACTGTGTAGTCGGAGCACCCTGCTTGTCCACCCCATAAACAGTATCGAAATAGTCGTTGACAAGGTTTGTGGCGGCATGGGCAGCGACTGTGCCTGCCAGGGTAAGAAGGGCAAGCAGAGGGTAAAAACGACCTGACATTGTTAATGCCAGGATGGCGCCTGCGGTTACTGACACAGCTGTCATGATAAAGGACCATGGCCGGGCAGCTACTATCCAGTCCCGGTAATTGACTGCGGCAGTGTTTTGCCCGTCAGAGGCGGTGGCCTCCGGAATATAATATAAATTGTTTGTAGTCATATGGTATCAATGTCCTCCCTGGAATATTTTATGATTGCATATAAAAAAGGTGCTGTGTTTGTTATTGTAACATTTTTTGATAAAAGGCTGAACGTAAAAATACTGGAAAACGAAAGTTAAAATCTTTTCCTGCCCTCCACCACAGCAACAATACCACCGCACAGGTTGTAGTAAGCTGTCTCTGTAAGTCCTGTTTCAGAAAAAAGTGCTGCCAGTTCTTCCGGTGGCGGGAAAAGGCGGGCAGAGCTGTAAAGGTATTCATAGGCATCTTTGTTCCTTCCCAGAAACCTGCCAAGGGCAGGAATGACTGTGCGCAGCGCAAACCAGTATAAATCCTTAAAAACGAAGACTGTGGGCCTGGCCATATCCAGTGAAACTACTTTACCGCCGGGCTTGACAACTCTGGCCATTTGCTTAATAACCAACGAAATGTCAGGCACATTGCGCAGCCCCCAGGCCACAGTGGCGCAGTCAAACGTGTCTGCGGGGAAGGGTAGTTTGGCCGCGTCACCATGCACAAGTGTAATATTTTCTTTAAACGGAAACTGTTTAACATATTTTGCGGCAACAGCCAGCATATTTTCTGAAAAGTCCAGGCCGACAACCCGCCCCGCGGGTGCAGCTGACGACGCCAGCTCCACTGTCAACCTGCCTGTGCCGCAGCAGACATCCAGTGCAAGCCCACCTGTTTTCAGTTCCGACTGATTTACAATAAATTTGCGCCAGGTCCTGTCAAGCCCAAGTGTCATCAAAGAATTGACAAGGTCATACCGGCCGGCAATTGAATCAAACATTTCCTGTATTTTTTTTTGTCTTCGGCGTTGCTGTCAGGCACTTTCTCTCCTCCAATCTGTCCGTTTGTATCCATTGTCAATTTTACTTAGAAGTATTATACATGAATTTATTAAAAGTTACAGATATTTTGTGTCAATAAAGGCCGTTCAATTAACGGCTTTTTTTGCTGTCATTATAGCCAGATGATGCAAGCATATTATGTAAACTAAAATAGCATAAAAAAACTGCCTGAGGTTAATCTTAAAATTACACCAATGAGTTTTAAGTCAAAATCTTTTGGAGGAGGTTTCCTTTTTGATGAATGACAAGGAGTGATAACTGCGTGAAAAACCGAAGCACCAGGCAAAAGCTAGCCCTGTTTGCATTGGGAATGCTTGTGCTAATCATTGCGGCTTTTCCCTGGCGTATCTGGATTGACCTGCATCAGGAACTGCGCATCATGGAAGGTGAGGAGCGTTTAATTAACATCGCCTCCCCCTGGTCGGTACATATCAAGGGCAGCAGGAACGGGGTTATTTCGTTTAACGGGAACCCTCTTTCCACAGAGGCCAGCAAAATAAATTTACGTTCACCACTTATGTTAAGTGCGCAGGGCTTGGGGTCTGTAAATGTCGAGTTTCGCCTGTTCGGGTTAATACCGCTGCGCCAGCTTACAGTAAGTGTCCTGCCTGAAATCAAGCTCCTGCCCGGCGGACATTCTGTCGGTATTAAGCTGCACAGCCAGGGAGTGCTGGTAGTAGGCCACCATTTGGTTAACAGCGCTGGGATATCATCATCACCTGCCATGGAGGCTGGGATTGAGGTTGGAGATGTTATCATTGACATTGACGGGGTAAGGCTGGATGACGCCAACCAAGTCGCGGAAATTATCAACAGGCAGGGTAAGGCGGGTAAAACGCTTACTTTTGTAATTAAAAGGGCAGAACGTAAGCTTACCAAAGAAGTCACCCCGCTATTGTGCCAGGAAACCGGCCGTTACAGAGTAGGCCTCTATATCCGGGATTCGGCGGCAGGAGTGGGTACGATGACTTTTTTTGACCCAAATACCGGAATTTACGGGGCGCTTGGCCATGTGATAACCGATATTGATACCAATCAGCCAATTGAAGTGCGTGACGGGAGAATAGTAAAAGCAAATATTGTCAGCATTAAAATCGCCAGGCGCGGCCAACCCGGTGAAAAGACAGGTATATTTCAGGAAGATCAGGATATTGTGGGCACCATAGTAAAAAACTGTATGTTTGGGATATTTGGCAGACTAAGCAGTATCAATGATTCTCCCGGCAGCTACCCCCGGCCGATTCCCATTGCCCTTATGGCGCAGGTGCAGACCGGGCCGGCTGAAATACTTACCGTAATAGAAGGAGAAAAAATTGAGAGGTTTGCCATTGAAATACAAAGGGTCTACAGCCAGACAAGCCCATCTGATAAAAGTATGATTATTAAAATAGTAGATGAAAGGCTTCTGGAGGCTGCAGGCGGTATTGTGCAGGGTATGAGCGGAAGCCCGATTATCCAAAACAACCGCCTGGTGGGAGCCGTAACCCACGTCTTTGTCAATGACCCGTCCAGAGGATACGGGATTTTCATAGAATGGATGATTCAGGAGTCGGGATTGCTCGATGAAATAAGCGGTTTAGGCACATTCAAAGATGAACTTGAAAAAGCCTCATGACCATCAAAAACACCCTATTCATGGGTGTTTTTTTTTCATAATGTCAATATAGAGGGTTTTGAATAATTTTGTACATTGATTCAATTATAACAAAGCTGTCGTTGGCCAGCGTGTTTTTTTTTATTTTTTTTAAAAAAATGAAAAGGAATATCTATCCAAATGTCGAATAAATCATGCTGTAAGCTTACAGACATTCTCAAATATTAGGAAGGAGTAGAAGTTATGCTAAATGTTTTTGTGGCAGACGACAACCGGGAATTCAGCGATCTACTTATAGAGTACCTGGAGCAGCAGCCCGATATTAACATTGTCGGCAACGCGTACAACGGAAAGGAGACTCTTGAATTAATCGCGAAAAATCCTCCGGACGTGCTGCTTCTCGATATCATTATGCCCCATCTTGACGGGCTTGGTGTTTTGCAGGAGCTAAGCAGCCTCGATACCAGCCACCGGCCCAAAGTTATTATGCTTACAGCTTTCGGACAGGAGGACATTACACGCAGAGCGGTAGAGCTGGGTGCGTCATACTACATACTTAAGCCTTTTAATATGGATATATTGCTTGAAAGAATCCGCATGCTGGGCAACGGAAAATCACCCCTGCCCACAATATCTGCATCGCGCCCGCTCAAGCGCAACAGCCTGGAGGCGGATGTGACAAATATTATTCACGAGATTGGTATCCCTGCCCACATCAAAGGTTACCACTACCTGAGGGAGGCAATTATGATGGTGGTGGAAGAGGTTGATCTGCTTGGTTCTGTTACTAAGGTGCTATACCCGCGCATAGCAGGTAAATTTGACACCACCAGCTCAAGGGTTGAGAGGGCTATCCGCCACGCTATTGAAGTGGCCTGGTCCAGGAATAACATTGAAACCATAAAGAAATTTTTTGGCTATACCATTAATACAGAGCGCGGCAAACCGACCAATTCAGAATTTATTGCCCTTGTCGCGGACAGGCTCAGGCTTTTTAATAAGAGTGTAAGCTAAATTTGCTTATTTATAGATTACCAGCAGGAACCCTGTTTCGGGGTTCCTGTTTTTTTTAAACAGAAAACTTCTATTTTGGCATTATATGTTAAAATTATGAAAAAAAGTTAAATTAATCTCATATCCGACCATCTGGGGCCATTATGGCGTCTCATCTATATATAAAGTTTGTAAAGAAAAGTATCTTGACATATGCTTTAATATACTGCTGATAACAGTAGCGTCCAGTTTTTGAATAAATTTTAGTCTTGTGATAAGATATATATAAAAGATTATTTTGAGGAGGGCCTTATGTATAAAAAGAAAATGAAAAGAATTATTTTAGTTATGGTGGTGGCTGCGCTTTTACTGGCCTTGGCCGGCTGTGGAGCCAAGGATGACAGTCCCTTGGTATTTGGTGATGCGGGCTGGGACAGCATACAGTTTCATAATGGTGTTGCTCAGTTTATTATTGAGCATGGTTTTGGTTATGAAACCGATGTTATGGTTGGCTCAACTCCTGTTACCTTTGCCGGATTGAGGCGCGGTGATATTGACATATATATGGAGACATGGCATGACAATTTCGCCGATGCTTATGCAGAAGCGATAGAAAAAGAAGAAATTGTTGTTGTATCAGTAAATTTTGACGATAACGCCCAGGGTTTGTGGGTGCCCACCTTTGTTATCAAGGGCGACCCGGCCAAGGGTATCGAGCCCATGGCTCCCGGCTTAAAATCTGTTTCAGACCTGCCTGATTACTGGGAGCTTTTTAAAGATCCGGAAGACCCAACCAAAGGACGTATTGTGGGGTCACCTCCGGGCTGGGCCGCTGATGAAATCCTCAGTGAGAAAATGGTAAGTTACTCTCTTGAGGATACATTTAACTATTTCAGGCCCGGTTCAGATGCAACACTCGCTGCTTCTATCGCCAGAGCTTTTGAAAGAAGCGAGCCGTGGATAGGGTATTACTGGGATCCCACCTGGGTTATGGGTAAATTTGACATGACTTTATTGGAGGAGCCGGAATACAGCGATGAAAAATGGCTTGACGGTTACAGCTGCGCTTTCCCTGTCACTGAGGTGACAATTTCTGTGCACAGTGATATGACTAAACGGGCACCGGAAGTAGTGGAGTTTTTAAGCAACTACAGGACAAGCTCAGCACTGACAAGCTCAGCACTGGCTTATATGATGGAGAATGATGTTGATGCCGCGGATGCTGCAATCAATTTTCTCAAAGAGAATGAAGCGCTCTGGACCGGCTGGCTAAGCAGCGAAGTAGCCGCCAAAGTTAAGGCTGCACTGCAGTAACAGCAGCTAGGGATACATGAATTGGGAATAAAAAAACATCTCCCTGTTGATATAGATTTTTGACTTCTATTGTCAAGCAGGGAGATGTTTTACTGGGTATAAAGCGGGGTGATATATTGGGTGCTGGTAAATTTCCTGTATTGTTGCGTTTTGAAGTGGGGATTTATGTCGATATGCTAGTTAGTTGGCTTATTGACAATTTTGCCGGCTTTTTTGATGGGATTACAGGCTTCGGTATCTGGTTTTTAATAAGGGTTGAAACTTTTCTGAGCTGGCTGCCATGGTGGTTTGTACTTTTATTTATTTTGATCATCACCTGGAAGGCTAAGAAAAATATTAAGTTAAGCTTATTCTTTACTTTTCTGGTTTTTTTTATTGGCGCTTTTGGCCTTTGGGTTCATATGATTCAAACACTGGCCATAGTGCTGACTTCTGTGGCTGTTTCTTTGATTTTAGGCATTCCGTCCGGAATTATTATGGCTTATAGTAACAAACTAAATAACCTGATAAGACCGGTTCTGGATTTTATGCAGACTATGCCGGGTTTAGTTTACCTGATACCGGCCGTTATACTGTTTGGCATGGGGAGGGTCCCTGCTGTGTTTGCAACCACTATATATGCTGTTCCGCCTGTAATCAGGCTTACAGACCTGGGAATCAGGCGTGTCTCCCGGGAAATGGTGGAAGCATCCTTTTCTTTTGGTGCCTCTGCCTGGCAAACACTGGTTAAAGTGCAGTTTCCTCAGGCGTTGCCAACTATCATGACAGGTGTAAACCAAACAACAATGATGGCACTGGCCATGGTTGTTTTTTCCTCAATGATCGGTGCCAGGGGACTGGGCATGGAAGTTCTGATAGCAATTAATCAGATGGATATTGCACGCGGTTTTGAGGCAGGGATAAGTATTGTTTTCCTGGCAATAATTATAGACCGCATATCCCAGGGGGTTGCCGACAGGTTTAGATACCCGGAGTAATTTTTACGATTTGTTAGAAGTGGGGGATAGCATGGCTGTTAAGATACGAGTAAAAAATCTGACTAAAATATTTGGCCGCAACTCTAAGGGGATTTATAAGAAATTGAGCGGAGGTATGTCCAGGGAGCAGATTCTTACTGAGACAGGGCACACTGTAGGTGTAAATGATGTTTCTTTCGAAGTAAACGAAGGTGAAATATTTGTGATCATGGGTTTGTCAGGTAGTGGAAAATCCACACTGATTCGCTGTCTTAACCAGCTAAACAAAGTAACAGCAGGTAAGGTAATTATTGACGGTGATAATATTGTTGAATACAGCAGGGAGGAGATCAGCTCTTTCAGAAAAAACAAGGCTGCAATGGTTTTTCAGCACTTTGGACTTTTTACTCACAGGACTGTAATTAAAAATGTTGAGTATGGCCTGGAAATAAAAGGCATAGCTAAGGAAAAAAGAAATGAGATAGCAAAAAGTATCCTCTCGACTGTAGGGCTTGAAGGTTGGAAGAATAACTATCCCAGCGAGCTAAGCGGCGGGATGCAACAGCGGGTTGGCCTGGCGCGCGCTTTGGCTAATGATCCCGATATCCTTTTAATGGATGAACCGTTTGGTGCTCTTGACCCTCTAATCAGAAGGGAAATGCAGTTGGAGCTGTTGGACATTCAGGCTAAGCTTAAAAAAACCATAGTATTCATTACTCATGATGTGAACGAAGCATTTAAGCTAGGTGACCGCGTTGCGGTAATGAAAGACGGCAAAATAGAGCAGATTGCCACACCTGAGGAATTACTTGCGTCGCCTGCCAACGATTATATCCGTGATTTTATCAGGGATATTGACAGGACTAAGGTTTTGCAGGCGAAAAATGTGATGTATTTTCCTTCTGCTTTAATATCGTTAAAAGACGGGCCCAAAATTGCGGTTAATGAAATGCGCAAGGCCGGTATTTCCAGTCTTTTTGTGGTTGATAATGCCAGGAAATTGCAGGGGATGGTTACAATTGATGATACAATAACAGCCATTAATGAAGGAAAGTCTTTAAACCAAATCCTGATTCACGATTTTTACAGCATTGAACCTGATGCATATCTGCAGGATCTTATCCCCAAAGCTACCGCTTCCAAGTATCCCATTGCAGTTATTGATGATAGTAACAGGTTGTTGGGGATAATTGCACGAGTTTCTGTACTTTCAAGTCTAATCCAGGAGTAACTTAGATTCATACCGCCGCCTGCAGGCGGTTTTTTCTTTTTACAGCGCTTATATAAAACAGTGCAACACGCATACTAGAGTAAATGAAAGGTTACGGTGGTATGAGGCGACGTCAGTCCTACCAAGCTGAAATTAAAGGTCCTGTAAAGCTGGACAGGAAAACAAAAAACCTGGTGGAGAGGTTGCAACCAGGTGACATTGCTCTGATTAATCACCGTGATTTGGATGAAATGGCTGCCTTGTCTCTGTGCAGGGCGAACGTAAAAGCTGTTATTAATGCAGAAAGCTCCATCAGCGGCAGCTACCCCAACAACGGCCCGTTAAAGCTGGCTGAGGCCGGCATCTATCATCTTGACCAAGCGGGTGAAGACCTGTTTGAACGTGTGCGTGAAGGCGATATACTTACTGTCCGTGGATGCAGTATTTATAAAGACAGTGCTGTGCTGGCCGGGTGCAGGTTGGTGGATAAAAAAATAATCGACAGTAAGCTAAGCGAGGCGCAAAACAATCTAAACGGGCTGCTCGACGGGTTTGTCCAGAATACGCTGGAATATGCAATGCGGGAAAAGGAACTGATTCTCGGGAAGCTTGATTTTCCTGCTCTTGAAACTGTTTTTAAAGACAGGCATGCCCTGGTGGTAGTAAGGGGACAATCTTATAGGGAGGATTTGCTGGCAATCAGGCAGTATCTGGAGGAAGTCAGGCCTATACTGATAGGTGTTGACGGTGGAGCTGATGCTCTGCTTGAATTTGGTTTAACACCGCACCTTATTGTTGGCGACATGGACAGTGTCAGTGACCACGCACTTCACATAGCCGGTGAATTAGTGGTTCATGCCTATACAGACGGCCGTGCGCCCGGCCTGGAGAGGCTGAGAAAGCTGGGGCAGAGTGCCAAGGTGTGCAGGGCGCCGGGCACAAGTGAAGACATCGCTCTGCTTATGGCTTATGAATTAGGAGCAAAGCTGATTGCCGCGGTGGGGACTCATTCAAATATGATCGATTTTCTGGAAAAGGGACGCAAAGGTATGGCCAGTACATTTTTGGTCAGACTGAAAGTTGGCAGCAGGCTGGTCGATGCCCGTGGCATAAGCCAGCTTTACCGCGGCGGTGTGTCGGGCCGTTCTCTTCTTCTCATCACCGTGGCTGCAGCGATTCCCGTTGTTGTCCTTATTATGACTAACCCTACAATTCGGCATATTTTCAGGCTTTTTATTCTGAGGTTGCGCATGCTGTGAAAGGAGGCCGGCTATGTTCAGACTAAAAGACCACATCATTTCCCTGGTAGCTGTATTTTTGGCCTTGGGTCTTGGCATCCTTATCGGTTCAGGCATGAGTGACGATATGCTTGTAAAACAGCAGCGGCTGATTATTGATCAGATGAGTAAGGATTTTCGTTCACTGCGTTCTGAAAGAATGGATTTAGAAGCACGTGTCCAGCTGTTGACGCGTGATTTGTATTTCTGGGGCCAGTACCAGAATGCTTTGTATCCCAGGCTGGTTAATGGTATGTTGGAAAATAAAAAAGCCGCCATTATCTGTCATGGTATTCCCCTTATACAGGGAATAGTTGATATCCTCAGTGATGCCGGCGCGCAGTTAACCATGTTGGCAGTAATTGATCCCGATGAGGGGTGGACTGACAGGGACGGGCTTATGGCCAGTGCCACGGCGGCGCTGCTGACAGGAAAAAACCTTAGCGGGGAACAAAAGGAGCTGATTGATTATTTGCTGCTTAATGAAAAAATATTTTTGCGGGAAAGCCATGCGGCGCCACCTGAAGCTATAATTTTTCTGCTTGGGGATAAAAAAAGCACCAACCGGCGTTTTGTGCTGGAACTTGGACGCCTGATAACAGAAGAAAAAATTCTTGCTGTGGCTGTGGAAGCCAGCGCCACTGCTGATTCACTGCTTGCCGACTTTAAAGAGATGGGCCTGCCTACGATAGACAATGCAGACACAGTTTTTGGCCAGGTTTCCCTGCTTGCGGTGCTGCAGGGCGCAGAAGGACATTTTGGCTCTAAGCCAGGCGCGGACAAGTTTGTGGCGCCCTTTTCAGATTAGCACTAAGCAGCAAGATAAAGTCCGGGAGGCAGGTAATTTGAGAGTATCGGCAATTATACCCGCATTTAATGAAGCAGACAGGATAGCAGGCACAATTGAGGCGCTGCGGCAGGTTGAGGGTATTGACGAGATTATTGTTGTTGACGACGGTTCTGTGGACGGCACCGCAAATGAAGCAAAGCTGGCGGGCGCAGGACGTGTTATAGTGCTGACTGAAAACAGCGGAAAGGGAAGAGCGCTTTCGCGCGGGGTGGAGGAAGCGCAGGGCGATGTGCTCTGCTTTGTGGATGCAGACCTTGGCCACTCAGCAGTTCAATTTAACAAACTTCTTATCCCTGTGCTGCAGGGCGAAGCCGACATGGTGGTGGCCTCCTGGCCAAAGGGGGAGAAAAAAGGTGGATTTGGCTTGGTGAAGGGGATTGCGGCCGCCGGCATCAGATTTTTGACAGGGATACGGCCGTCCTCACCGCTGTCGGGGCAGCGCGTGCTGCGGCGGGAAGTGTGGGAGGCCGGCTCATTTGCCGGCAGCGGTTTTGGTGTGGAAGTGGGCCTCACAGTGAAGTGCCTGCAAAGCGGCTGCCGGATGCTTGAAGTGCCGGTGGTGATGCGGCACAGGGAGACAGGCCGCAATTTAAGCGGTTTTTTGCACAGGGGCAGACAGTTTGTACAGGTGACGCGTACATTATGGCTTCTGTGGCGGAGGAAAGAGAGGGTTTAAAATAATGGCATTGGTTATTTTTTTCGCCATATCCCTGGTGGCGGCGCTGCTGATTTTACCTTTTCTGTTAAATATACTTCGTTATCTCGGCCATTTACAAAAAAATTATACAGGCAGGGACATTCCTCAGAGTATGGGCAGCGTCCTGATGCCTGTTTATGCTTTGGCTGTAGCCTGGGCGCTATTCACCGGGCTATTGCCGTATGGGCTTGTGTTGCGGGCCGCTATCATAGTTTTTGGATTCGGGTTGGCAGGCCTTGCAGATGATATGTTTGGCGACGACAGGGCCAGGGGATTTGCCGGCCACTTTCGAAGTGTGCTTGCGCATGGTGAAATTACAACAGGCTTTATTAAAGCAGCAGCGGGTTTTCTGTTCGCCATGTGGGCAGTGGCAGGGCTGCCGGGCTTTTTCCTGTTTCTTTTCTGGCGTGCGGCCCTGGTTGCCCTTTCCGCCAACTTATTCAACATCCTGGACTTACGTCCGGGGCGGGCGCTGAAAGTATTTTTTCTGCTTTCACTAATCTATGCCTGGCTGGCAGCATCAGAGATAGGTATTTTACTTCTTTTCCCCTGCTGGCTGGCATTGCTGGCTTACTTCCCCTACGATTTGCGCAGTTATGGCATGCTGGGCGATGCAGGCGCCAATATACTGGGCGGACTGCTGGGACTGGTTATTGTCCTCACAGCGCCGCTTTGGCTCCAGTCTGTCTACATGTTATTCCTGGTGCTGATCCACATTATAACGGAACGCATATCACTGACAGAGCTGATTGCGGCAAACCCTGTTCTTAACTATCTGGACATGCTGGGAAGAAAAGATTGGAATTAGGGCTAAAGTCACGAGGAAAATAAATTTTAGTGCAGAAGAATAGAAGTATGGGAAGTGAAAAATGTTTAGCCTGCGAGTAGCTGAGGTGATTAAAGTAGATTCCCTGTCACAACAGTGTGAGGAACTGCTGGTAAAACTGGGCAAGGATACAGCCCGTGCTATAAATTATGTAGCTTTAACAGGCACGGCCTCGCCGGGGGAACGGGTCGTCCTTAATACAACTGCTGTGGAACTGGGGCTTGGCAGCGGCGGCTATCATTTTGTCTATCTTAACCTCGCTAAGATTGAAAGGTCTATCTCCGGTGACGGGCACCTTATGAAGCTCCGCTACACACCGTCCCAAATCCGCACGCTGTCTGTGGAAGAAGAGGCCTCCCCTCACCATCTTAAATTAAAAGAGGCCGTGAGCCTGGAGGGCCTGGTTGTGATTGCCGCTGAACTCCACAGCATGCTGGCGCCGGCGGTGGTTACGCTAAAGCAGGAAAAACCCTCCGCCCGTGTTGTTTACCTGATGACTGACGGTGGGGCTCTGCCTGCCTGTTTCAGCAATACTATACGTAATTTGCGTCAAAGCGGCCTGCTTGAGGCGGTGATTACAAGCGGCCATTCTTTTGGCGGCGACCTGGAAGCTGTTAATGTCTACAGTGGCCTGCTGGCTGCCAGGCATGTGTTAAAAGCAGATGTGGCTGTGGCCTGTATGGGCCCCGGAGTGGCAGGCACGTCAACTGCCTTTGGCTTTTCTGGCATAGAAATGGGTGAAAACATTAACCGTATCCATGCCCTGGAAGGAAGCGCAGTGGCGCTTCCCCGCCTCAGTTTCAGTGACGCTCGCGCCAGGCACCGCGGACTGTCTCATCATACACTGACTGCCTTAAACAGAGTGGCGCTGGCGGCTGCTGACCTGCCGCTGCCGGTGCTGCCGCCGGAACAGGACAGCATACTAAAAGACCAACTGCAGTCTGCAGGCCTGTGCGTCAGGCACAGGGTGGTCTGGTTAGATAATCTTTCACTGCGACACCTTGCAGACAGCGGCATAGATTTTTCAACCATGGGCCGCACACTCTACCAGGATGAAGCCTTTTACCTGGCTGCTGTGGCGGCCGCACGGCATGCGGCCGCCATGCTCTGCTAGTGGAGTTTCCCCAGGATATATTCACGCAGCGTGAGGCTGCCGGCGGGGAGGCTCTGCAGAAATTCACGCAGTTCGCGGACTGTGCCGTGAAAATACAGCTTGTCCCTCTGTAAATAAATTTGCATATTTACCTCCATCTGAATATGACTTATGGCTATTCTATGCATATTAAGGAAAAATATTCCTGCAGCAAGGGTCTGAATTAACATAAACAGTACAGTCCCTGCATACACTTGTCCCAAGAGCGCAAGAGGGGGAAGGGCCGGTGTGGCAGAGGTTTCAGGAGGCAATAGCGGAACATGTGCGGGAGCAGTTCAGCATATATTTGCTGGTTACCATGGTTTTTACCGCAGGAATTGCGGCCGGGGCGTTATCTGTCAGGTTTCTTGAAGAAATTCAGGTACGTGAATTAAATGATTTTTTCTTTGGCTTTGTAGACTACCTGTCTGAGCGTCAGCCAATCAACCAGGGATTGATAATGCAGCGGGCACTTTTGCAAAACGGCATTTTTGTATTGGCTCTGTGGGTGCTGGGAAACCTTTTTTTTGGTATTATACCGGTGCTTGGAATTCTTTTTTACCGCGGCTTTACCATCGGCTTTTCAGTAGGGTTCCTGGCTGAACAGAATTCGCTGCGCGGTGTGCTGTTTGCCATTGGGGCCATTCTGCCCCAAAACCTGATCTATGTGCCTATGACAATTTTATCCTCAGTCTGTGCCGTGATTTTTTCACTGATTCTTTTGCGGCGGCGCTTTGCCGGCAAGGTAATCCCTTACGGCTCGTATTTATTTCAGTATTCCTTGCTTATGCTCATAGTTGCCGCGCTATTTGCCCTGGGCAGCATAGTTGAAGCGATAATAACCCCGGTCTTCATGAGAGCCGTGGTTACAGTCCTATAGGTCTTAAATTACTGTACCCTCCATAGATTGTAGGGAGGAGGGATAATTTTGAAAATATTTATCCTGGGCAGGCGTTTATACCGCTTGCTGCTGATAGTTTTAATCCTGATTTTGGTGCTTCCCCTGCTTCATTACTTTTTTATAAGCGCATCCAATCCGGCCGGCGTACAGTTTAAGGAACCGCTGGGCGATGCCATCAAGGTGCTTCTTCCCGAAGGGGCGGAGGAGGGAAAAACTTCCGTCCTGAGTCGGGTAATCTACTATATTCGCGAATTTTATCAAAATAAATTGTAAAAGATTGTTGGAGTAAGAGGATTTCTTTTCCTTGTTGTGGAATAATTGTGAAGAAAGTTCTATTTTTTCTGGGACCAAAAAAGGAGACTTTGAATGGATAAAGCGATTGCAGACTTTATTAACTTCATTTCTGTGGAGAAGGGCTTGGCTGCCAACACTCTGGAGTCATATCTGCGTGACTTGCGTGGTTTTTGCGGTTATCTCAGGCAAAATGACGTGAAAGGTTTTGAAGAAAGCACAAGGGACCATGTAAAAGGTTATCTTTTTAGTCTACAGAAAACCGGAAAAGCCAAAGCTACCCTCTCCCGCAATCTGGCATCCATCAGGTCGTTATATCAGTTCCTCTTTCAGGAGAAGCTAATCTGTGATAATCCCTGCATCGACCTTGAGTCTCCGAAGCTGGACAAAAAGCTGCCCCGGGTGCTGAGCACATCTGAGATAGGCGTACTTCTGGAGCAGCCAGATGGCCTTCAGGTCTCAGGCATAAGGGACCGGGCAATGCTTGAAGTAATCTATGCCACGGGGATACGTGTCTCCGAGCTGATGTCGCTGGATATTGACGATATTAACACAGAAGCAGGATTTATCCGCTGCACGGGCAAAGGTTCCAAAGAGCGTATTATTCCGCTTGGCTCCATGGCCGTCCGCAACGTAGAGAACTACCTAGCTGATTCCCGTCCCAAATTGGTACGCCACAACGGTGAGAGCGCCCTCTTTGTAAATCAGCACGGCAAACGCCTGACGAGGCAGGGTTTCTGGAAAATACTGAAAAAATATGGACGGGAAGCCGGCATAAACAAGGCAATTACACCACACACACTGCGCCATTCTTTTGCCACACACCTGCTGGAAAACGGAGCTGATCTCAGGTCGGTCCAGGAGATGCTGGGGCATGCCGATATTTCCACAACGCAGATTTACACTCAGGTGACAAAACGCAAGCTGAAGGATGTATACGAAAAAACTCATCCCAGGGCCTAAAGGAGGCACCATGAATATCAAGCGGGTTATTTTAATTGTTCTGGACAGTCTGGGCGTGGGGGAGTTACCCGACGCCTCATTTTATGGTGATGCGGGCAGCAATACTCTTGCCCATATCGCCAAGGCAACCGGAGGCCTGAAGCTTCCCATGCTTGAGTCATTTGGCCTTGGCTGCCTGACTGAAGTTTTGGGGATGCCCTGTACTTCCGGTCCCGTTGCTGCCTTTGCTAAAATGGCTGAGCGCTCAAAGGGAAAGGATACCACCACCGGCCACTGGGAAATGACAGGGGTAGTGCTGGATGAGCCCTTTCCGGTCTACCCGCGCGGATTCCCCCCGCAAGTTATCAGCGCCTTTGAAAGAGCGGTAGGCAGGGAAGTACTGGGCAATGTTGCAGCTTCAGGCACTGAAATCATAGAACGGTTGGGAGAGGCGCATCTTGCAAGCGGCCGTCCCATAGTCTATACCTCTGCTGACAGTGTGTTTCAGATTGCAGCCCATGAAGAAGTGGCGCCGCTGGAACTTCTTTATGACTGGTGTGTTAAAGCCCGGGGGCTGCTGCAGGGCGAACACGCTGTGGGACGGGTTATAGCCCGTCCTTTTACCGGGGAGAGCGGCCAGTTTCGCCGTACACCAAACCGCAGAGACTATTCGCTGACACCGCCATCTGACACACTGCTCGATATTCTGAAAAAACAAGGGATGCCTGTGATAGGCGTGGGGAAAATAGCAGATATTTTCGCCAACCGCGGCCTGACTGCGTCTCTCAGTGCCAAAAGCAATGACTACGCGGTGGATATGATCCTGCAGGCCATGGATAATTATGAGAGCGGCCTGATTTTTGCCAACCTTGTTGATTTTGATTCTGTTTACGGTCACCGCAATGATGCCGCAGGTTACGCCGGAGCCCTAATCCAATTTGACCTGCGTTTAAAAGAACTGATGGCAAAAATGAGAACAGAAGATGTGCTTTTTATCACGGCGGACCACGGCTGTGACCCCACATTCCCTCATACCGACCACACACGTGAATATGTGCCGATGTTGGCCTACGGGGAAAATGTCAGGCCTTTGCGGCTGGATACACGTGACACTTTTGCCGATCTAGGCGCAACAATCAGCTGCCTTTTGAAAGCGCCGGGGCTTTTGGCCGGGCAGCATTTCTGTAAAGAATTGGGGCTTGATTGCTGATGCGCGCAGTCGATATAATCCAAAAAAAACGTGACGGCATAAGTTTAAGCGCAGAAGAAATAAACTTCTTTATCAACGGGCTCCAAAATGGTGAAACAGCTGACTACCAGGCTGCCGCCTGGCTGATGGCTGTTTATTTTAGCGGCATGGATGCGGCTGAGACTGCCGCACTCACCATGGCACTGGCAGATTCAGGGGAGAAAATTGACCTTTCTGCTGCAGGCAGAAAAGTTGTGGACAAGCATTCCACCGGCGGTGTGGGCGACAAAACCACCTTGGTGCTGCTGCCCCTGGTGGCAGCTGCTGGCGCGGCCACAGCAAAACTCTCCGGGCGCGGCCTTGGCCACACGGGCGGTACAATAGATAAATTATCCTGCATCCCCGGTTTCCGCACCGACCTGTCCCGGGAAGAATTTATCAACCAGGTGGCTGAGAGCGGACTTGCCGTCATGGCGCAGTCGCCAGGGCTGACTCCCGCTGACGGCATGCTTTACGCGCTGCGGGACGTTACCGCCACCGTGGACAGTATACCCCTCATTGCTTCATCGGTGATGAGCAAAAAGATAGCCTCCGGCGCTAACGCCATTGTGCTTGATGTAAAAGCAGGCAGCGGCGCTTTTATGAAAGAGAGGGAAAATGCAGTTCTTCTGGCAAAAACCATGGTAGCCATCGGGGAGAGCTTAAATCGCCGCACAATAGCCCTGATAACCGCCATGGACCAGCCACTGGGACACACGGTAGGGAACCACCTGGAAGTAATCGAAGCATTTGAGACACTAAAAGGACAGGGCCCTGCGGACCTGGTAGAGCTCTGCCTGCAGCTTGGAGCGGAAATGCTGCTGGCGGCAGGTGTGGAGAGGGAATACGAGGCAGCATACGTCAGGCTTTCACAAAAACTTTCCGACGGCTCGGCACTGGAGGCAATGCGGCAGTGGATCGTCCGCCAGGGCGGAGACGCAGGCGTGGTTGATGAGCCGCAAAAGCTGGGTGTGCCGCACCCTGCCAGGGAGCTGCTCGCCTCAACGGATGGCTATATCCTGGGCCTTGACGCTGGGATGGTGGGACGTGCTTCGGTCCTCCTCGGCGCCGGGCGCAGTAAAAAAGGTGATGAAATCGACCTCATGGCCGGCATCAGGCTTAATAAAAAAACAGGTGATATGGTGCGCAAAGGCGACCTGCTGGCTGAAGTTTATACCGGCAGCGGGGAAGCTGCGGCCGGCGCCCTGGTATATCTGGCGGATGCTTACACTTACAGCACTGTCCCTCCTCTGCTTACACCACTTATCTATGAGCGGGTGGACAGGAATTCACTATAGCATTATTTAAAATTTATAAGATTGACAATCAGCCTCAAACAACCTTAACTTAAGGATGTAGTGGTTTATGCAGTTCTGCAGGAGGTATGGCAGTCTGGTAGAAAAAGAACCAGACTGCCAGGGCAAATAGCAGTATGCCCAACAACAGCCGAAAGGTGCTGTGGCAGCGTTTCATGCGTTCGGCCAGTCCCAGCCGGTTGGAGAGAATAGCAAGGAGCGCCAAAGGGAGCGTATGCCCCAGGCCATAAAGCAGAACCACAGCCAGCCCTGCCGTAAATCCCAGATTGGGCACCACCAGGCCGGTGACCGCCAGGATCAGCGGCGTAGTGCAGGGCGAGGGTACCAGGCCGAACAAAGAGCCAAGCGCAGTAGCGGCAAGATACGGGTGAGGTGCACGGGATGGTTTGTAGAAACCTACCGCCTGCGGGAGGCAGCGGCGGGGCAGCCGCAGCCCCAAGAGATAAAGGGAAATAGCCAGGTAAAGTAAAGCCAGCAACCGGGGCCACAAGGCCGTCCAGAATCCTGCCACGCCTAAAAAAGCCATAAAAAGGACCGTCCAGAATGTAAGTGAGAGGAGAAAACCGGCGGAGAACATCACGATATGACCAAGGATAACAGCTCTGTACCCGTTTTTCCAGTGCCCGGCACGTTCTGCCAAGAGCGGGGCGATGCCCAGCATGCACGGATTAAAGAAGGCAATAAAACCGGCGGCCACAGGAAAAAGAAAGAAGAGCGGGTGAAAATACGCGCTCCCGGTGATGACAGCCAACAGCCTGTGAAACAATGATTCCATCAAATCACTCCCGGCAGGTGTAATTACTACATTGTATAGTAAATGCCGGCAAAGTATTCTTAAATTTACTGCTTGCCCGGCCGGAGCCGCACTGGCGAGGTTGTGCGGAAAACAGTACAGGGTGTTGCTGCTAAATTAGAAAATTTAAATATACCGTTTATTGTGACAGTATATTTTTTTGTCTTAACTGGAAAATAATAATACTAACTTGACAGGGGGAATGATATTTGTTCAAAAGGACGCTTTTTCTGCTGAGCGCAGTATTGGTATTGCTGATTTTTACCTCAACGGCGGCAGCCCAGGAATTTGATTTTCAGTCCAAGTCACAATTGTTGATGGATGTGGGGAGCGGGCAGGTGCTCTACGAGCACAATATTCATGAAAAGGTCTACCCCGCCAGTGTAACAAAGATTATGACCATGATCCTGGCCATGGAAGCCCTCGAATCAGGTAAGGCTTCACTTACAGACATGGCGCCTGTGAGTGAGCGCGCTTCACGCATGGGTGGTTCTCAGATCTTTCTCTCTCCGGGTGACAGGATAACTTTTGAGGAGATGATGATTGGGATTGGTGTGGGTTCGGCCAATGACGGCGCCGTCGCCATGGCAGAGTTTTTGGCAGGTTCGGTGGAAGCTTTTGTTGACCAGATGAATGAAAAAGCCGCTGCACTTGGCATGTCAGGCACAGTTTTTGTCAACCCGCACGGCCTCCACGATGAAAACCACTACACCACCGCTCATGATGTGGCACTTATGTCGTTTGAACTTCTCCGTTACCCCAAAATCCACGAATGGATTACCATCTGGATGGATGAGGAGTTCCTGAAAGGTAAGATCAAAAAAAGTGAAGGAGTTTATCTCAGCAACTCCAACCGGCTGGTACGCTACTACAGCGGCGGAGACGGGCTGAAGACAGGTTATACCAGTGAAGCCGGCAACTGCGTTTCTGGGACCGCCAAGCGCGGCGACACGAGGCTGCTGGCAGTGGTAATGGGCGCCCCGGGGCTGCCATCGCTGTTTGATGAAGCAAGAACACTTCTGGACTTTGGCTTTGCTAATTTTACCAGTGTGTTCATTGCAAAAAAAGGCGAAGTCCTTGCCAAAGTGGCTGTAGACAAAGGCGCACTGGAGTTTGTGGACCTGGTGGCAGCGGATAACCTGTCTGTGCTGCTTAAAAAGGGAAGCTCGCGTGAGCTGGAAAAAGAACTGATTGTGCCAAATCGCGTTGCTGCTCCACTGACGGCAGGCCAGGAGGCAGGCGCTCTGGCAGTCAAGTCGCCTGACGGCGAGGAACTGGCCCGTATTGCGCTGGCGCCGGCACAGGATGTGCCAAGGGCTACACTGGCAGACTTTTTTCAGCGCATTGTTTTTAGGTGGCTGCGCTTTGGGCGCTAACCCAGGCTGTTGAAAAACTTCGCATTACTTTGTCGCTGCGAAGCCCCGGCATCCTCAACGTATTATATATACGCCTGCGGTGCCGGGGCTTCTTGCTTCGCGTCCTGCTCGTTTTTGAACAGCCTTGGGTTTCAATTCCGCCCGGGTCATTTATTTCTGCTTTTTTTACCTTTGCAGGCAGGACTTACCAATCATGCGTAGAATTAACTGCATGTATAATTAATCGACAAACGGAGGCGAGGTCCGTGCAGGCAAAGCTCAGAATGGCCGGAAAAACGTTAGTCGTACGTATGCAGGGGGAACTTGACCACCATACAGTGGATATACTGCGCGAACAGATTGATGAGAAAGTTACAGGCGGACAGGCTAATAATGTGCTGTTTAATTTTCAGTCAGTGAATTTTATGGACAGTTCGGGATTGGGGATGGTCCTTGGCCGCTACAGGGCTGTTATGGAAAAGGGCGGCCGTGTTTTGGCCTGCTCGCTGCAGCCCCCGGTACAGAGGGTGTTTGAACTTTCCGGGTTGCAAAACAGGATTCCTGTTTTTCACACAGAGCAGGAAGCCCTGAGAAATGTTTAGGGGGGGAGAGACGTGGACAACTATATGAAACTGGAGATACCCGGCAAGTCGCAGAATGAAGCATTTGCCCGCGTTGCCGTGGCGGCATTTGCTGCCCAGGCTGACCCCACCATCGACGAGATTTCCGATATCAAGACGGCGGTCTCTGAGGCGGTGACCAATGCCATTATCCATGGTTATGAAAACGGCCCCGGCATTATAATGATCAGTTCTGTTCTCACTGGAAGCAGGCTGGAAATAACAGTGGTTGATTACGGCACCGGGATTGCAGATATTGAACAGGCTCGCCAGCCCCTTTACACCACCAAACCAGAACTGGAACGCTCAGGGATGGGATTTACAATCATGGAAAATTTTATGGATGAATTCACAGTCACTTCCAGTCCGGGGCAAGGCACCACTGTGACAATGGTTAAAGTCTTTAACGGGATAACGCAACCTTGTGAGTCGTAGCGGGGCAAAGATGGATGAGCTGCAGTTTGAAAGACACCTGCCCCTGGTACGAAGTTTGGTTAAACGCTACCGCAGTGATTACAGTGAAGGCGATGATTTGTTCCAGGTAGGCTGCATCGGCCTGCTGAAAGCGCTGAAGGGGTTTGACCCGGAGCGTGGATTTGCCTTTGCCACTTATGCGGTACCGGTAATAGCAGGCGAAATAAAGATGTATCTGCGCGGGCAGGGTGCGCTTAAATACAGCCGTGCCCTTAAAGTCCAGGCCATGCGCATCAGGAGGCTGCAGGAAGAAATGGAACAGCGCCTGGGGCGGCAGCCTACCCTGGGTGAGTTGGCAGCAGCAAGCAACCTTGACAGGGGGGATATCCTGGTGGCGCTTGATGTCCTGCGTTTGCCTCTTTCCCTGGACGCTGAAGATTCGCAGGCGCAGACAGCTGCAGCCGCCAGTGGGGAAACAGAGGAAGTTGTGGACCGGGTGGCGCTGCGCGAGGCGCTGGCTAACCTGCCGCAAAGGGAGAGACAGATTGTGCTTTACCGTTTTTTTCAGCACCGTACGCAGCAGGAAACGGCAAAGATGCTGGGGATTTCACAAGTTCACGTTTCGAGGCTGGAAAAAAAAGTGCTTTTTGAACTTAAGAAAAATTTAATGGAATGAGTTTTCAACAAATTCTAAAAAACGGCCAGGTGCCGTTTTTTACTTTTTGACGCGGGAATAGTTCACTTTGCCGCAGGGTAAAATATCAAAAAATGAGGAGGTGACTAAAAGATGACAGTTGCCAAGATTATTGAACTTGTGGGCCATTCCAATGTAAGCTGGGAGGATGCCGTGAAAAATGCAGTATCCGATGCTTCAAAGTCAGTTGATAATATACGGGGGGTTGAGGTTTACAACCTGACAGCCAATATTGACAATGGCAAGATAGTTGATTATAAAGCCAACGTAAAACTTGCTTTTGGGGTAAATGAACGCTAATTTGTTTTTATGGCAAAAAAATAGGAGTTTGTTGACAAACTCAGCCCTCCTGACGGAGGGCTTTTAACAGAATAGCAAGCCGCACTTATAATAAGATTAAATGCTGCGTGAGGTGGAAAGCTGATGCGAAGAAAACAGGGGCCGCCGGAAAAGGTTAGCCCTCATCTGCAGGAGAACCTTGATTTTTTTAAAGAGAAGCTCGGTATTGGCACAAGTATTGATGTTCTGGTCAGGGAGATGGAAATCGGCGGGCAAAAAATTGCGCTGATTTTTATTGACGGGTTTGCCAACGGCGAGCTCATTACACAGCTTCTGCGCACCCTTGTTGGCTTGGAGAGGGTTGACCTGCTTCCCGACCCGTTTCACAAACTGATGGAGCAGAAAATCCCTTATATGGAGATGGAGGCAAACGACCAGCTTTCAGAAATGATGGATGAGCTGCTGGCCGGGCAAATGCTCCTCTTTGTAGATGGTGCAGTTGAGGCCATCGCTCTTGACACCAGAGAGTACCCGGTACGCGGGCCGGACGAGCCTGATACCGAGCGCCTGACGCGTGGTTCCCGTGACGGCTTTGTTGAGACTCTGATGTTTAATATCGCCCTTATCCGCCGCCGTGTGCGCGACCCCGGCCTGCGCGTGGAGGCGATGAAGGCGGGAAGACGCTCTAAAACTGACATCGCCATTATTTATATTAACGATATAGTGAACGAGCAGCTTCTTGATAATGTAAAGCACCGTCTGGAAAATATAGATATCGACGGCCTGCCCATGGCGGAAAAGTCTGTGGAAGAATTTATCACTGAGGGTCGCTGGAGTTTGTTTCCGCTGGTACGGTTCACAGAACGCCCGGACGTGGCGGCTGTTCACCTGTTTGAGGGCCATATTATACTGATGGTAGACACTTCGCCGGCGGCAATGATTGTGCCGGCAACCTTCTTCCATCATGTCCAGCATGCTGAAGAATACAGGCAGAATGTGCTCACAGGCATCTATGTGCGCTGGGTCCGTTTTATAGGGATCCTGTTATCTGTGTTTCTGGCGCCGCTTTACCTGCTGGTATCACTGCAGCCTGACCTTCTGCCGGAATTTCTGAAGTTTATCGGGCCCAAGGATGTGGGCAATGTGCCGCTATTTATCCAGTTTCTCATCATCCATGTCGGTATCGACCTTGTCCGTATGGCGGGAATTCATACCCCGGCGCCCCTGGCCACCGCCATGGGCCTGATTGCGGCACTGCTGATAGGACAGATTGCCATTGATGTGGGCTTTTTTACTCCGGAAGCTCTCCTCTACGGCGGCCTGGTGGCTGTGGGCATGTTTGCAACGCCGAGTTGGGAACTGGGGCAGGCCAACAGGCTGGTGCACGCTTTAATGCTTTTGCTGACAGGGTTGTTCAGGCTCCCTGGCTTTATCGCCGGGCTTTTAATTGTCTTTATCAGGCTTGTTTCAGATAAATCTTTTGGCGTGCCTTACCTCTGGCCGCTGATTCCCCTTAATCTGAAAGCCCTGTTGAGCATAGCACTGAGGGAACCCATCCCTGTGCAGAAAGTGCGACCCAGTGCACTGCGGCCAAAGGATAAAGACCGCATAACCAGCGACGACGGAAAACAAGTGGGCAACACCAGCAAACGCAAGGAAGAAAATGAAAAGAAGAAAAACTGAAATGATTGTATAAAACAGTAAACAGGAGGTTGCGATGAGCGTAAAGGTTGGTATCCCCCGTGCACTGCTCTATTATCATTATTATCCCGCCTGGAATGCTTTTTTTACTGCGCTGGGCGCCGAGGTGGTTCTCTCCGGTGAAACAACTAAAACTATTCTTGACAATGGTGTGCGCGCCGCGGTGGACGAGGCCTGCCTGCCCGTAAAGCTTTATCTGGGGCACCTGGCAGACCTGCATGCTAAAGGGGTGGACTTTATCTTCTCTCCCCGCGTGATTTCTGTGGAAAGAAAAAAGTATCTCTGCCCAAAGTTTCTGGGTTTGCCTGAAATCGCGCGCTTTGGCCTGCCTGGCCTGCCGCAGGTTTTAGACACTGAAATTAATATTAATCAAAGCTACGAAAAAACAAAAAGAAATATCTACCGTCTTGCTTCCCGTTTTAACCGGCGGCCGTGGGTTGCCGGGAAGGCCATAAAAAGAGCGAAGCTGGCACAGGAAATATATGAGTCAAAGCTGCGCTGTGGCGCGACTCCGTTGGATGCACTGTGTGGCAAAGACCCGCCGCAGGCTGCCGGCAAAGCGCGTATCGCTGTGCTTGGGCATGCATATAACCTTAATGACCCTTTCATAAGTATGAACCTGGTGGACAAACTGCGTGATTTCGGCGTGGAAGTGGTAACAGCGGAAATGCTGCGGCCGCAGGATATACGCCGCGGCGCCGCGTGCCTGCAAAAAGAGATATTTTGGACCTTTGGCAAGGAATTGATGGGCGCCGCTTTTTACCTGCTTGAGCAAGGGAGTATTGACGGCCTTGTGCTTGTTGCATCATTTGGCTGCGGCCCCGATTCCCTGACCTGTGAACTGGTGGAGCGCCACTATAAAAGAGGAAAAAAGATCCCAGTTCTCATGCTGACTCTCGATGAACATACCGGTGAGGCCGGGGTGGTTACCCGCCTGGAAGCATTTTGCGATATGCTGCACTGGAGGAAAGCTCAATGAAAATTACTTATCCTCACATGGGGTCACTTTCACGAGCCATGCACAGCCTGCTGACAGGCCTGGGCCTTGAGGTTGTGCCGCCACCGCCCATCACACAGCGTACCATCAACCTGGGAGTACTGCACTCACCTGAATTTGCCTGTTTTCCGCTTAAGATTAACATGGGAAACTTTATTGAATCACTGGATGCGGGCGCCGACACCATTATCATGGCGGGTGGTACGGGTCCGTGCCGTTTTGGTTATTACGCAGAGGTGCAAAGAGAAATACTGCGCGACCTGGGTTTTGACTTTAAAATGATTGTGCTTGAGCCGCCGCAGGGGCAGATGAACCTGCTCCTTGACAGGATGAAGGAACTGACAGCCAACGTTACATGGCGCCATGTTATGAGTGAGCTGCTGTTGACATGGCGCAAAATTAAGGCCATGGACAGCCTGCACGCGCGTGCACTTTACATTCGTGCGCGGGAAGTGGAGAGAGGGGGCACTACGCGCGCTTTGGACGGAGCGCTTGCCAGGGTGGAAGCAGCCAAAAGCGGCGATGAGGTGGATGGCGCACTGCAGCGCGGGATGGCAGGGCTTAACACCGTTGACTGCGACCACAACAGAGTACCCCTGCGCATCGGGCTGGTGGGTGAAATATATATGCTGCTTGAGCCATGCGCCAATCTTCATCTCGAGAAAACACTGGGTGAAATGGGTGTGGAAGTGGAGCGCTCAATCCATATATCTGACTGGATTAAGGAGCACCTGGTACTGAGCTCGCTGCCGCTAAAAAGAAAAAGCAAAATTAAAAAGGCTGCCGCGCCATTCCTGAACCATTTTGTGGGCGGCCACGGCTGGGAGTCGGTGGGAGAAACTGTGCTCTACGCCCGCCGTGGTTTTGACGGCGTAATACATATACTTCCTTTTACCTGTACACCTGAAATAGTGGCCCAGAGTATTCTCCCTGCTGTCAGTGCAAAGCATGGCATACCGGTCATCTCTTTTTCCCTGGACGAACAGTCGGGGGAGGCCGGCATAATAACCAGGCTGGAGGCATTTTTGGATCTGCTTGCCCAGCGCAGGCTGTCAACAGCCGGCACAAAGACAATGAAGTGATAAACCGGCGTATCTAATGGTGATAAAAAAAGGCTGTCAGCGGATAGTGCGCAGGGAGCCTTTTTTTATTCCCTTTTATTCACTTAAGACGGTTAATTATGGTATAATGGGGAAGGATTTGAGAGGAGGCAGGTTATGCAGGTCATAACCACACACCAGAACGCAGATTTTGACGCGTTGGCGTCCATGGTTGCTGCGGGAAAAATCTACCCCCATGCACACCTGGTTTATTCAGGCAGTATGAACAGAAATGTGCATGAGTTTGTTGCTCTTTATAAAGACGCACTGAATATTAAATCGCCGAAGTATATGGACCTTTCCGCAGTAGGGACATTAATCATAACCGATACAAAACAAAAAAGCAGGCTGGGGGCGCTGGACAAGCTGGTGGACACCGTGCCTGAAATTCATATCTTTGATCACCATCCCGACACTGAGGAAGACATCTCAGCAACAGAGCTTTGCTGTGAAGAGGTGGGTGCCACTACCACGCTGCTGCTGGAAAAAATCGCGGCTTCAAATATTCAGCTCTCAACGCTTGAATGCAGTCTTTTTATACTTGGTATTTATGAGGACACCGGCTGCCTTACTTATGCCTCCACAACGGCAAGGGACGCAGCGGCTGTTTACAGGCTGTGGCAGACCGGTGTGAACCTGCGCGTAGTAAACCAGTTTTTAAACAGGCCGCTGAGCGGGGAGCAGCGCTCCATACTTGAGGAGCTGCTTACTTCTACCGAATATCACGAGCTGCGCGGCGTACGTGTGGCAATTACTTTCGCCGACAGTGTTGATTATGTTGACGGACTGGCGCTCCTTACACACCGCTTGATTGAGATTGAAGACGTGGATGTTGTCTTCTCAGTGGTGTCAATGGAAGACCGCATCTATATAGTGGGCCGCAGCCGCCTTGACCATTTCAACCTGCTGAGAGCACTGGCGGCATTTAACGGCAAAGGACATCCCCTTGCCGCCTCAGCCACTGTAAAAGGTGTCTCACTGACTGAAGTGAGAGAAAAACTGGTCAGCTGTCTCTACCGCGAAATACTCCCTGTGCCCACAGCCAGGGAAATAATGTCTTCCCCGGTGAGGACTGTGGAATCAGGAACAAGTGTGGATAAGGCGCGCGAACTGATGATACGCTACGGGCACACCGGTTTCCCTGTGCTTGATGGAGAAAAGCTGGTGGGAATCATCTCCCGCCGCGATCTGGAGAAAGCCTCTCACCATGGGCTCGGCCATGCCCCGGTGAGGGGTTATATGAACAAAACTCCGCTCACTGCCCCGCCCGACCTTCCTGTGAGAAAAATACAGCAGTTGATGATGGAGCACAACGTGGGACGGTTCCCCATCACAGACGGGGACTCAATTGTGGGAATCGTCACCCGTACAGATGTGCTGCGCAACCTGGAGGGCGGCCAGAGGATATCATGTTCCGGGGGCGGTTGCCTGCCGGCGGCCGGGGATAACCTCACCCCCCTTATCAACTCTTTTCTGCCCAGGAAACTGCAGAGCCTGCTTTTGTTGGTGGGGCAGACTGCTGACAGGGAGGATGTGCGCGTCTACGCCGTGGGAGGTTTTGTCAGGGACCTTCTGCTTCGCATTCCAAACCATGACCTTGACCTGGTGGTTGAACATGAAGCCATACCCTTTGCCCGCAAGCTAAATGAACTTTTACGCGGCCAGCTCAAAGAACACGAGCAATTCGGAACAGCATCAATCGAGCTTCCTGACGGGTCAAATATTGACCTTGTAACATCGCGCCAGGAATTTTACTCGCACCCGGCGGCACTGCCTGAAGTGGAGCAGAGCAACCTGAAAAACGATCTTTTCCGTCGGGATTTCACTATTAACACACTGGCCTGCAGCCTTAATATCCAGCATTTCGGCCTGCTTCATGATTTTTTCCACGGTGTGGGAGACTTAGAAAAAGGCCTGATCAGGGTATTATATAATTTAAGTTTTGTGGAAGACCCGCTGCGGGTGCTGCGGGCAATACGTTTTGAACAGCGCTTTCAATTTAAGATAGAGGAAACAACGCTGTCGCTGGTTGAAAACGCCGCGCAGACAAGGGTGCTGGAGAAAGTCAGTAAGGAACGGCTTTATGAGGAGATAACGCTGGCGCTGGCAGAGGAGAAAGCTCCGGAAATCCTGGCTCGCTATTTTGAGCTTGGCCTGGGGGAAACATTCTTTCCCGGTATCCGCCCAACCCAGTCGCTGATTAAACGGCTATACGCCGCCCGAGAGATGAGGCAATGGTCGCTCTGCAACTGGAAAGACGCAGAGCCGATGCCAAGTGTACTTTATCTCGCCGCGGTCCTTTATGACCTCTCTTATCAGGAAGCCCGCCACTCCTGCCGCAGGCTGCGCCTGTCCCGTGAAGAGAGAGAAAAGGTACTTACAGTACTTGAATCAGTTCCCCGCCTGCTTACACTGTTTCTGAGCAGGGAAGAGCCCTCTCAGAGCGGCATTTACCGCGCGCTGGCCAGCCAGCCGGTGGAGACACTGCTTTTTTTACAGATACAGAGCGGGGATAGCCGCATCTGGAAGAAGACTTCCCTCTACTGGGAGAAACTGCGCCATCAGCAAACGCTGGTAAACGGCAACGACCTGGTGGAACTCGGTTACAAACCGGGGCCACACTTCCAGCAAGTCCTGCGCGCTGTGCACGAGGCCCGCTTAAACGGGGAAATTACAAACCGTGAAGAAGAACTGGCACTTGTCAATAAGCTTTTTGCCGCACTAACAGCAACCCAAAAGGAGCTCTCCGCCAATGCTGACAAATAACCTTCTTTACCGTATACCCGCCCTGCTGATCGCACTCACCTTTCACGAGTTCGCTCACGGCTGGGTAGCCCACAGGCTGGGGGATGACACCGCCAAAAGCCACGGCAGGCTGACTCTGAACCCCTTAGCTCACCTGGACCCGCTGGGACTTCTGGCCATCTGGCTGGTGGGCTTTGGCTGGGCAAAACCTGTGCCTGTAAACCCCTACTATTTCAGGGGCGACCGCCGCCGCGGCATGTTTCTGGTCGGCCTGGCGGGGCCGCTGACCAATTTTCTGCTTGCTTTTGTGATAGCGCTGCTGCTTGCAGTCGTGCCTGCATTGTATGTGCATAGTGTGGTGCGGGAAATCATCATCACAGCTTTTTGGTATAATGCTCTGCTTGGTGTCTTTAACCTGCTGCCTGTACCGCCTCTGGACGGCTCCAAGGTTTTTGCCTACCTGCTGCCCCGCAGCGCTGCTCATGCGTTCGGGCAGATTGAACAGTACGGGCCGATGATTCTTATCCTGCTCATTTTTACCGGTGTCCTGGGAAGAATTCTGATGCCGATGGCATTCGCAGCAGCAAATATAATCCTGGCCTTGGCCGGCTTACTGGCCAACGTATTTTGAAAGGGGTAACAAACTATGGGACAAAAAGTAATTTTAAGCGGCATGCGGCCCACAGGGAAGCTGCAGCTTGGCAACCTGCTTGGCGCGCTCGACAACTGGGTGAAGCTGCAGCATGAATACAAATGTTTTTTTTCTGTGGTGGACTGGCATGCGCTGACCACAGCTTATGATGACCCTTCAGGGTTGAAAGAGAACGTCTATGAAATGGTGATTGACTGGCTTTCAGCCGGCCTGGACCCGGAAAAAAACGTAATCTTCCGCCAATCTGATGTTTTGGAGCATGCTGAACTGCATCTTCTTTTTTCCATGTTTACCCCGCTCTCCTGGCTGGAACGCTGTCCTACCTACAAGGATCAGATTGAGCAGCTGCGGGAGAAAAACCTGGCAACTTACGGATTTCTTGGCTATCCGCTGCTGCAGGCCGCCGATATCCTTGTTTACCGGGCCGATGCTGTGCCTGTGGGTGAGGACCAGGCGCCCCACATCGAAATGACGCGGGAAGTGGCCCGGCGCTTTAACTTTCTATACAATAAACAGGTTTTCCCCGAACCGGCCACCATATTAAACCAGGTAAAACTCCTGCCTGGTATAGACGGGCGCAAGATGAGCAAGTCTTACGGCAATGTGATTGAAATGTCGGAGCCGCCGGAAGAGGTGCGCCGAAAAGTGAGCCAGATGATTACTGACCCGGGCAGAATCAGAAAAAATGACCCGGGCAACCCTGATGTGTGCACGGTGTTTGCATTCCACGGCGTTTTTTCAGCCGGCGGCAAGGATACCGTGGCTGAGGTCTGCCGCCGGGGAGAAATCGGCTGTGTGCAGTGCAAAAAGCAGCTTAGCGACAGCTTGGTGGAATATCTTGACCCCATCTACAGGCGCCGCCTGCAGCTGGCAGCAAACAGGGACTATGTGAGGGAAATACTGCGCAAGGGAGCAAAGAGGGCTAAAGAAGAAGCTGCGCGGACAATGGAACAAGTCCGCGCAGTGATGGGTCTTTCACTTTAGAGCCAAAGGAGGGCGGCCGGTGGATTATCAGGTCAGGTTGCATGTGTTTGAGGGCCCGTTCGCCCTGCTTTTTCACCTGATTGAAAAGGCCGAGGTGGACATTTACGAAATACCCGTGGCAGAAATTACTGCACAGTACCTTGCTTACCTGCAAGCCATGAAGGAGCTTGACCTTGATATAGCCTCGGAGTTCCTGGTGATGGCAGCAACATTGTTAAAATTAAAATCAAAAAAACTGCTGCCCGGTACATTTGATATTGCTGCCGAGGCTGATGAGAGCATTTACACCATCGACTCCCAGGAAGAGCTGGTGCAAAGGCTCCTGGAGTACCGTCATTTTCGCTCCATAGCAGACGAGCTGCGTCGTTTTGAACAAGCTCAAAAACGTGTCTTCATCCGTTCCCTAAGTGGCGAGAAGGTACTGCTGGTCAACCCCGATGACGAATTAACAGCGGCCGGCGTTACCCTGCCGGGGCTCTTGCAGGCATTTCAGCGTTTGCTTGCCGAGCACAACCGTCAGCCGCAGGAAGTGACTGTTGACGAGATTCCCATCCAGGAAAAAATGAAACAGGTAATGCTTCTGCTGAGGAATAAGGAAGGCGTGGATTTTCTGTCCCTGTTTCCGGGGAAAACAAGTGTACAGGAGATTATCGCCACATTTTTCGCATTGCTTGAGCTTGTCCGCCTGCGTAAAATCCGCATTTGGCAGCCCAACGCGCTCGGTGAGCTGTTAATAATGCGCAGGACCTAAAAGATAAGTGGAGGGAAACTAAATGGAGCTTATGGCGCTGGTGGAAGCTTTGCTTTTTGTCACAGAGGAGCCGCTGTCGGCGGAAAAAATCGCCGAGATTACAGGTTTCCCAAACACAGAAATACGGCGCGCCCTTAATGATTTGCAGAAAGAATTGGCAGGCAACAGGCACGGCCTGCAGGTGACGGAAATAGCCAAAGGGTTCCAGCTGTCAACCAAACCCGAGGCGGCGCCTGTGGTGGAAAAGCTTTTTAAAGGAGAAAACCGTTATACACTGTCTCAGGCGGGCCTTGAAACTTTGGCCATTGTGGCTTACCGCCAGCCGGTAACACGTGTGGACATTGAAGCTATCCGCGGTGTCAAAGTGGATGGAGTGGTGGATACGCTGCTAAAGAGGCGCTTTCTCAGGACCTGCGGCCGTAAGGACGCTCCCGGGCGGCCTATCCTATACGGTACTACCCGTGAATTCCTTAAGTACTTTGGACTTAAAGATTTGAGTGAACTTCCAAACTCAGCGGCGGACAAAGAATTACAGACCCAAACTGAAAATTTATTTTCTTTTGAGCAAAACAGCAGCAAAATCAGTTAAGGCAATGCATGATTTATACAATTAAGGAGAAGGTAAGAGAAAATGCGCGTGGTGGTGAAATGGCGCTAATCTTACAGCTTTCTCCTTTTTATTTTGTGATATGGTTTTTAATGCTCCTGATTCCCGTACGTATAAATCTCTTTTTGCAAAGAGAAAATAAAGATGATTTTATAGCACTTCGTGTCAACACTTTTTTCTCCCTGCTGCGCTTTCAGGTTGAGGTGCCCTTTTTAAAGCAGACTGCGCCCCTTGATCTTACTTTGGAAGCAGAAACCAAAGCAGGAGAGGATGAACTGATTCGCGAAAAACGCGGTAAAGTCTCCATTTTTGATATCAGCCTGGAAGAATTGGCAGAGTACCTGGCTTATATTGAGAAAAACCGCCAACTGCTGTGGTTTATTGCACGTTTTTTAGCGCGGGCTGTCACTGTGGAGTTCTTAAACCTGCGTGTGGAGGGCGGGACGGCGGATGCCGCGCAAACAGGGATTCTCTATGGCCTATACTGGTCGACGGTGGGCAGTTTGACCCGCCTGGCTGAGAAATTGTTAAAGTTTCGCAAACGCCCGCTTATCAGCGCAAATCCGGACTTCAGCCATAATCCTGTCATTAAAGTCCGTCTGGACACAACTGTGTCGTTTCGCATCGGCCATTTTTCTCTTGTTGGCCTGATTCTGCTGGCGGCTAAAATCAGAAAGGGTGATGAAAACAAATGGAAGGCCATCCTATCCAGGGTTTAATGAAAACCGCCATGGAAAACATTAAAGATATGGTGGATGTGAATACAATTATCGGGGATCCTGTGGAAACGCCGGATGGTACAATACTTATTCCTATCTCACGGGTGTCATTCGGTTTTGCGGCCGGGGGCAGCGAATTTGAGAGCGGTGAAATTGAAGGTAAAAAAGAAGCCAAGGATGGCAATGGCAGCCTTCCTTTCGGCGGCGGCAGCGGCGGTGGTGTTACAGTGCAGCCGGTGGCGTTCCTGGTGGTGGGCAACGGGCAGGTGCGCATGCTTCCTGTGGACAGACACGCCATGCTGGACCGCCTGCTTGACCTTGCTCCGCAGTTGATTACCCAGGTCCAGAACATGATTGACGGGGGCAAAAACCAGAACCAGGGTAATTATCAGATCTAGGCTACTTATTTTCTCATAATCCCAAAGCCATGCGAATAGATATTAGCATGGCTTTTTTTATTTTTATCTACCAGCGGGGAGGAGATTATTATGCGCAGATTGGCAGCGGGTGCATTGGTATTGCTGCTTTTTTTTCAGGCAGCGGCGGTACTCGCCGTTGAACCTCCAAAGATTACAGCACGTTCTGCTATCCTGCTCGACCAGGCCACAGGCAGAATCCTGTTCAGTAAAAACGCCTATGAACAGCTGCCCATGGCAAGCACCACCAAGATTATGACTGCTATCCTGGCGCTTGAGTCAGGCAGGCTGAGTGATGTGGTCAAGGTAAGCGAGTATGCCGCCGGCATCGGAGGGTCCTCTGTGGACCTGGATGCCGGTGAAGAAAAGACGCTTGAGGAGTTGGCATATGGCTTAATCTTACGTTCGGGCAATGACGCTGCCACGGCTATTGCCGAACACCTGGCTGGTTCGGTAGAAAAATTCGCCCGTAAAATGACTGAAAGAGCGAAAGTGCTGGGAGCGGTGCAGTCAAATTTTATGAACCCGCACGGCCTGCATCACGAGGACCACTATACAACGGCCTTCGATATGGCTGTTATCACTGCCCACGCCATGACTATTCCCAAGTTTAAAGAGATCTCCACAACAGAAGAAATCAGAATTTCCTGGCCCGGCCGTCCCTATGACAGGCTGCTGCGTAATCAAAACAGGTTATTGTCAACTTACGAGGGCGCCGACGGAGTCAAAACAGGATGGACCACACCGGCAGGGAGATGCTTTGTCGGCTCAGCTACAAGAGACGGGTGGCAGCTTATTTCAGTAGTCCTCAATGCGCCGCAGATGTGGGAAGACACCGAAGAGATGCTGGATTTTGGCTACAGCTTTTACCGCTGGCATACTGTCCTGGCGGCGGGGCAGCCGGTTAAGACTGCAGATGTTAAAGGCGGGACGACAGACAGAGTTTCACTGGTGGCAGGCAGAGAGGTGGCTCTGCCCCTTAAAGAAGACGAAGCAGAATACCTGAGATTCCATTTTAATCTTAATGAACCTCTGGCCGCGCCGCTGCGCGTGGGCCGGGAAGCAGGCAGCCTGGATATTTATTTTGGCGACCAGCTTGTGGATTCGGTTCCTCTCCTGGCGGGAGAAACTGTGGAGAAACGGGGGATTATCCACTTTATACGCAAGCTCTTTCAGCGCCGGGCACTTTCCGCTTTACCGGTGCCCGGCAGGTAGTAACCAGACTAACAGGCGGGCGGTGCGCAATGGTAAATCTGATTTGGTTTCTGATGATGTTTGCAGGCCTGGTGGTGGCGGCGCTGACCGGCAGGGTGGAAGCGGTCACAGCGGCCGTTTTTTCTTCCGCTGAAAAAGCGGTCAGTATTGCTTTTTCACTGGTTAGTGTGATGACTTTTTGGCTTGGCATGATGAAATTAATTGAAGAGAGCGGGCTGATAAACTGGTTTGTCAGGGTTTTGCGCCCGCTGGTCAATTTTCTCTTCCCCAGGGTGCCAAGAGACCACCCTGCCATGCATGCCATACTAATGAATATGAGCGCCAATTTGCTCGGCATGGGCAATGCGGCCACACCTTTTGGGCTGAAAGCGATGCAGGAACTGCAAAAGCTCAATCACAACTCGTCCACTGCCAGCGACGAGATGTGTACTTTCCTGGCTGTAAACACTTCCAGCCTCACATTGGTGCCTACCACTGTCATAGCACTGCGGGCGGCAACAGGTTCACTCAACCCCACAGAAATAGTAGGTACTACCATTGTGGCCACGCTGTGCGCAGTAACTGTAGCTATTATTACAGACCGGATACTCCGCCGGCTGTCTAAAATTTGAATAAGGGGTGAGCGGCAGTGCTTCAGGTTTTGACAGGGACTCTGGCACAATGGGTAATACCGGCTTTTCTGGGCCTTGCGCTGATATATGCTTTTATAAAAAGAGTAGATGTTTTTGACACTTTTGTCTCGGGTGCGCAGGAAGGGTTTGCCACATCGGTAAAGCTGATTCCTTTTCTGGTGGGAATGCTTGTGGCTATCGGCATCCTGCGCGCTTCAGGGGCGCTTGACCTTTTTATTTCTTTCCTGACACCGGTGCTTGCCCTTTTTAATATTCCAGGCGAAGTGGTGCCCCTGGCTATCATGCGTCCCCTGTCAGGCAGTGCAGCGCTTGGCATCACCGCTGAAATACTGCAATCTAAAGGGCCTGACTCGCTGCTTGGCAGGATGGCCTCCACCATGCAGGGCAGCACCGATACAACCTTTTTTGTACTGACAGTGTATTTTGGCGCCGTCGGCATCAGGCGCACCCGCCATGCCCTGGCCGTTGGTTTAATTGCCGACATGGCAGGCTTCCTGGCGGCTATTACAGTATGCAATTTCATCTTCCGCTAACTCATTACTCATTCTTCCTGACAATACCATTTAATCTTGATATTTCTTTTTTTTTGGGCTAGACTAATATATAGTGAAAAAAACTGGAGGAATGTATATGAATATCGAAGAAAAACTCAACACGCTTGGCATAAAGCTGCCTGAAGCTGCGGCACCGGTTGGCGCATATATACCTGCGGTCCGTGCAGGCAACCAGGCATTTACCTCGGGGCAGATACCGCTGGTGGCGGGGGAACTTCGCTACAAGGGAAAGCTTGGCGCCGATGTAAGTATTGAAGAAGGATATGAAGCGGCCAAAATATGTGCCATTAACGCACTGGCCGCGCTCAAAGGACTGCTTGGCGACCTGAACAAAGTTAAAAAAGTGATTAAAGTAACCGGTTTTGTCAACAGCACCCCTGATTTCACAGCACAGGCCAAAGTGGTAAACGGGGCTTCCGAGTTGCTGGGGCAGCTTTTTAGCGAGGGACATGCCCGCAGCGCCGTGGGCACAGCAGCACTCCCCATTGACGCGGCGGTCGAGGTGGAAATGATAGTGGAAATCGCAGACTAACGTATGACATCGACAGAAAATATTCAAAGAGACAGAGTTCAAACTGAACTGCTGTCTCTTTTTTTTGTATTATCCTTTTATATATACTGTTGCATTACCAGCAGGGCTCATTAAAAGCTTCATACGGGTATTCTCTGTACGTATAGATAATCAGTGAACATTCAGTCTGCATACTAATATAATAGATAAGAAGCTGTGCTCGATAAAGCAATTATAAACAGCAGAGGGGGCGTCACCCAGGTGGCAGGGGTAATTGTTATAGGCGGTGGCTGGGCAGGTTGTGCGGCGGCACTGGCTGCAGCACGGCAGGGCGCCCGGGTGACGCTGCTGGAACGGTCTGATATGCTGCTTGGCACCGGCCTGGTCGGGGGGATATACCGCAATAACGGCCGCCTGACGGCGCTTCTGGAAGCCGAGGCGCTTGGGTGCAGCCAACTTTTCAGTGTTATGGACAGTGCCGCCCGCCATCAAAATATTGCATTTCCCGGCCACAACCATGCCTCACTTTATGATGTGGCCCTGGTTGAACCGCTTGTCAGGCAGACTCTCACTGAAGCAGGAGTAAATATCAGATTTTGTACCCGGGGACTTGATGTCACACTGAAGGATGACAGAATTCTTGAGGTACTAACCGCTGACGGCGATGCTGTGGCAGCTTCAGCGTTTGTGGATGCCACAGGGACGGCGGGAGGGCAGTCAAACTGCAGCCGCTTTGGCAATGGCTGTGTGATGTGCATTATCCGCTGCCCGGCTTTTGGCCCGCGGGTGAGCATTGCCGCCAAAGCCGGCGTGCTGGAGCTAATGGGCATAAGAGGCGATGGACGCCCAGGCTCCATGAGCGGTTCCTGCAAAATATTGAAGGATTCACTAAGCCCGCTGCTGCGCATGGAACTGGATGAAAAAGGGGTACTGGTCATCCCCCTGCCGCCGGCATTGCGGGGCGCTGAGCTTGAATATAAAGCGTGCCAGCAGTATAATCTGCCTGCCTACAGGGAAAATCTGATTATTCTCGACACCGGGCACGCCAAGCTGATGTCATCTTTTTTCCCGCTGGAGAAACTGCGCACGGCGCCGGGTTTTGAAAACGCGCGCTTTGAAGATCCTTATGCCGGGGGCATCGGCAATTCCATACGCTATACAGCTGTTTCACAGCGGGACAACAGACTGAAAGTGATGGGGCTGGAAAACCTGTTTTGCGCCGGTGAGAAAGCCGGTTTTATTGTGGGCCATACTGAAGCAATAATCACAGGTTCACTGGCAGGGCACAATGCTGCAGCACTGGCAGCGGACAGGGAACTATTGGTTTTACCGGTAACTTTGGCCTGCGGGGATCTGATTGATTACGCCAACACAGCCAAGGCCAAAAGGAAAGAGAAGGTGCGTAGGATTACATTTTCCGGTTCTGAATACTTTGAGCGTATGTTATCCCTTGACCTATATACTGTTGACAGGGAAGTGGCGGCGGCGAGGGTGGAGAGGGCGGGACTTTCAGGTGTGTTTAATGGCTAATCACGGGCCTGGGGCTCTCAACAAACTGGGGCAGGGAGAAATCCCTGCCTATTTTTTCAGTGGATAGCAGGAATTTACCTAATTGGTTGGAATAGATAGATTTAAACAGAGGCAGCACATCTGACGTGAGGGGGGTAGTTTGATGTCAACAGGGCAGGTGAAACTTCCGGCCAACGGTACGGCCAGGGAAGAACTGCTGGCAAAGATGGGATCACTGCGGGAGCAGGACGCCAACTGGAAAGACGGCAGGACGTGGAGCCTGGTTTACTATGCCGGTGAGGAAATCGATGAAGTGCTAAGAGATGCCTATAAAATGTTTTTTCACTGCAACGGCTTTTACCACACTGGGCCTGGCAGCTTCTTTTAATAAAAAAATCCGCAGCCTGCCGGGCTCCTACGAGTCTGGCCATTACCTGCTGCTGGTATTTTCCCTGGCCATAGGTTCCACTGTTAACTTTGGCCCTATGGTAACTGCATCGCCACAGCTGTTTTTATATACAGCGGTGGTGATGACAGGGGCGGTTATTCTCCATTTTGCCCTGGCAGCTGTGTTCCGCATTGACACTGACACTGTAATAATCACGTCCACTGCCGGCATTTACGGGCCGGCGTTCATTGCGCCCATCGCGGGAGTCCTGAAAAACCGTGAAGTACTGGTCTCAGGGTTGACCACGGCGATGGTTGGTTATGCACTTGGCAATTATCTGGGGCTGGCGGTGGCATACCTTTTGCGGCCTTAGGACAACTTATTATTACAAAATGACGGCGCAGCCCGGGCCGCAAATGAGAGGGAAAAACCATGAGACTGCAGAAATTCCTGTCCGGCGCCGGAGTCAGTTCACGGCGCGCGGCGGAAACAATGATCAAAGAGGGCAGGGTTAAAGTAAACGGCAACACAGTTACAGAAATGGGGTTGATTGTGGACCCGCTGCACGACAAGGTGCAGGTTGACAACCGTCCTGTCAGGCCGCAGCAAAAAAAGGAATACCTGCTTCTTTACAAACCGGCAGGCTACCTGACTACACGGGATGACCCCTTCGGCAGGCCCACAGTAATTGAACTTGTAAAGGATGCCAATGCGCGTGTTTATCCAGTAGGCCGCCTGGACATGGATACAAGCGGGCTGCTTTTGCTGACTAACGACGGTGAGCTTGCATTTCGACTGACACACCCGCCCTGCGGTACTGAAAAAGAATACCTGGCCCGTGTGCAGGGGTTGCCTACGGCACAGGTTTTATCACAACTGGAGCGCGGGGTGGAACTGGAAGACGGTATGACTGCACCGGCAAAAGCCAGGCTGGTAAAAGGAGGGCGCCCTACGTCTGTGGTAGCCCTCACCATCAGGGAAGGACGCAACAGGCAGGTCAGGCGCATGCTGGAGGCTGTGGGACATACGGTGGTAAGCCTGAAACGGGTCCGTTTGGGGCCGCTGACACTTGTCGGACTGCGCAGCGGCCAGTGGCGCCGCCTGTCAGCCCGTGAAGCAGATGAACTGCGCCGTACAACCGGAACAACTGACAAAGACAAGGGCAAGACAGGGGAAGAGCTCCCTGTCCCGGCACTGTCCCGAAAGCGACAAAAAAAGAGGATATTAAATAAATAAGAATCAGGGGCAGCATACCCGGTGGAAGTTGCTTGACCCGCGACGTACCTGGCCCGATCAGAAACAGTACGACCTGAAAGCGGGGGAACTGGCAGCATCCTTTGCCCAAAATTTTACAAGGTTTAAAGAAGTGTCCGAGAATGTGCGGCAGGCGGGGCCGGCCCTGCCACATCATGGTCAGTAAAAAGAGAGTCTAAAAAGTAGCCGTTGCATTTTTACGCCTGCTTTGGTAATATATAGACAGTTTAATATCAGGTAACAGGTGCCCGTTAGGGGTAAAAGGGAATCAGGTGCAATACCTGAGCGGTCCCGCCACTGTAACCGGGAATCCAGCCGCACTGAGCCACTCCTGTGGGAGGAAGGCGCGTCGGATAATGACCGGGAGCCAGGAAACCTGCCTGTTGCCATTTTGGTACTATGCCCTCGAGTGAAAGGGAAGTGCTGTGTTTTTGTACTTTCTCAGGCTCCGGGCGCTGAGAATTTTTTATTTTAAAACTGGAGGGAGAAAGATGAAAAAAAGTGTAGTTATCCTGGTATTGGCATCTTTACTGCTGGTTTTGGCTGCCGGCTGTGCCGGTGTGTCAAAGAGTGACGCGCCGCCTCAGGAGGTGACAGGCCCCTACCCGATGATTGTGGTGGATGATGATGGCCGGACGGTGGTAATTGACACTGAGCCGATGCGTTTTGTCTCTTTAGCGCCCAACCTGACAGAGATGCTTTTTGCCCTGGGGCTGGGGGACCGGGTTGTCGGTGTGAGTGATTTCTGCAATTATCCGCTGCAGGCACTGGAGATTGAAAAAATCGGCAATGCCTTCACGCCAAATGTAGAGAAGATGATTGCATTGGCGCCGGATGTGGTAGTTTCACCAAGGGGCTCAGTTCTGCAGGAAGCGGTAGCGCTCCTGGAGCAAAACGGGATTAATGTGCTCGTTTATGACCCCAAGACAATAGATGAGATAGAGGATGTAATCACAAGAATTGCCGCCATGGCAAACGTGGATGTCAACGGTAAGAACCTGGTGTCAGGCCTGCAAATGCAGCGCAAAGAATTTGCTGCCCGCGTGGCCGCTGCCGGTCAGGTTAGCCGGCCCAGTGCTTTTATACTTCTTGACCTGGATTATCTTTTTACCGTTGGCGACGGTGAATACCTGTCGGAGTTGATTGAAGCCGCCGGTGCAGTAAATGCGGCCTCCGGGCAGGGCGTGGGATACCTGATGCTTTCCGAGGAAGTGCTGTTTGAGTTAGATCCCGATATTATAATCTGCACTTTCTCCATGAGCGGGCAGGTTCTGGCCAAGCCCGCCTGGAAGGAACTCTCCGCGGTCAAAAACGGCAGGGTCTTTGATGTTGAGGATGATCTTGTTTCACGGCCCGGACCGAGGGTGATACTGGGACTTGAAGAGCTTTACCGGGCTATTCACCAGTAGTGATGAAAAAAAGCAAAAGGCGCCTCTTTTATATTTTTCTGCTCCCGGCACTTGTTGTTTCGGTGGTACTGGCCACGGCTATGGGAGCCGTGGCTGTGCCGCCTCTTGATACTGTCCGCATAGTCCTGGCCAGGACTGTGTTTTCCCGGGACCCGGGCCGCCTTGCCGGTATCCCGCGCGGTACTGTGAGTATAATCTGGAACCTGCGCCTGCCCCGTGTATTGCTTGGGGCGCTGGTAGGCTCGTCGCTTGCTTTGGCAGGTGTCACCTTCCAGGGCCTGCTGCGCAACCCTTTGGCCGACCCCTTTACCATAGGCGTGTCCAGCGGCGCCGCCGCAGGAGCCACCCTGGCACTGCTTTTGCGGCAGTTGGTCGGGCTCAACCTGCCCCACATGATCCCGCTCTTTGCCTTTGTGGGGGCTGTGCTGGCCATGTTTTTTGTCTACAACCTGGCGAAAATAGGCGCCACTGTGCCGGTAGTGACGCTGCTGTTGTCCGGGGTGGTGGTATCAAGCTTTCTGTCGGCTGTAATTTCCATGACCATGGTGCTTGCCGGGCAAAATATGCAGGGTATCTTTTTCTGGCTGTCAGGCGGCCTGACGATGCGTTCCTGGCAGCACCTGTGGTTTGTGATTCCATACCTGGTGCTTGGCGGCCTTGTCCTTTACTCGTTTGCCCGCGAGCTCAACATTATGCTGTTAGGGGAAGAAGCGGCGCACAACCTGGGTGTCAGTGTGGAAAGGACAAAAAAAATATTGCTTGTGACTGCCTCGCTTGTGACTGCGTCTGCTGTCTCAGTGAGCGGCATGATCGGCTTCGTGGGGCTGATAATCCCCCATGCCGTACGTATTGTGAGCGGGCCCGACCACCGTGTGCTGCTTCCTGCATCGGCGGTGGTGGGTGCTATCTTTCTGATTTGGGCGGACGTTGTGGCAAGGACGGTGATGGCGCCCCAGGAGGTTCCTGTGGGAATTATCACTGCTTTTGTCGGCGCGCCTTTTTTTATCTACCTTCTGCGTAAGAAAAAACGGGACATCCGTTTTTAAGCGGATTTGTGAGGTTTATGATGGAGATAAGAGTTTCTGACGTGGATTTCTCTTACGGGGCACAAAGAGTCCTGCGTGGCCTTTCGCTGCATATCCCCGAGGGCTCTTTTACAGGGTTAATCGGCCCCAACGGCAGCGGCAAAACAACATTGCTGCGGCTTTTAAGCAAGGCGGCCAAACCTGAACGCGGCACAATATTTCTTGGCGGCCGCGACATGGCTGTTATCACGCAAAAAGAGCTGGCCAGGCAAATGGCGGTGGTCTCCCAGGATGGCGACGCCGGTTACCTGTTTACAGTGGAAGAAGTGGTAACAATGGGGCGAGCGCCGTATCTTGGCCGCTTTCAGTCTGAGAGCGCAAGGGACCGGGAAATTGTCCGCGGCGCCCTGGAGATGACAGGCTGCCTGCATCTTAAGAACCGCGTTGTTGCTGAACTGAGCGGTGGCGAGCGCCAGAGGGTGGTGATAGCGCGCGCCCTGGCCCAGCAGCCAAAAGTGCTGCTCCTGGACGAGCCTACTTCGCATCTTGATATCGGCTACCAGCAGGAGATTCTCGACCTTGTCAGGCGCCTCAACTCTGCCGAAGGCATGACTGTGGTGGCTGTGCTGCATGACCTGAACCTGGCAGCCTACTACTGCAATCTGCTCTATTTGCTGGAGGCGGGCAGGGTGTTTGCTGCAGGAAAGCCGTCCGATGTACTCACAGCGCACAATGTGGGTCAGGTTTACCGCACAAGGGTGCTTGTTACGCCACACCCTGTGTTGGGGACGCCCACTGTCTCGCTTTTACCGTTATAAAGAAAAAGCCCGGCTCTACCGGGCTTTGACAGATATTTGAATATTATTCTGTCAGCTCTATCAGCTGTGTAATTTGTTCCGAGCGGCCATAGACCAGGAGTATATCATCCAGCAGCAGTTCTTCTGTCCCGCGCGGGGCGTGGATTATGCTGCCTCCGCGACGGATGGAAAGTACCATCAGCCCCTTGTCGCGCAGGCGGGTATCTTTGAGCAATTTATTGACGAAAGGAACTGCAGGATTAGCCAGCTTGGCCTCGACTATGGTAAAATTATTATCAAGCCGCAGGATTTCTTCAACGCTGCGCTTGCGCAGTCCGGGTTGCTTTGTCAGCTGCCTCTCAAGCTGGCGGTCAAAAAATGCCACAAATCTTGGGTTGCGGGAGAAGATATAGAGTAAAAGCAGCGCACCGCTTGCCGTCAGGATGTCCTGCGGGCCAGCGAAGCCGGTACCGAGCAGCCGTATGATTATGGAGATAATAAAAGCCAGTGTAATGGGCCCAAGGACCATCAGAAACATGGCTATTTTCCGCCTTACGGGGTGCCGTGTCACCAGTTCTGACTCTGAGGTGGTGTAGCCGGAGGCGGTGATGATGGACACTGCCTGGAAGCGCGCTGTGTCACGGTCAAGCCCTGTCATATTTAGCATTACAGTGGCCACTTCCACAATCAGCACAATCATGGCGAGTATCAGGAAAAGCAGTGGTATTTCAGTCACGGCTGCACCTCCATCCCGGTCATTAAATCTATTTTTACCGGAAACTGAGGCGGCATACAGTTTAGGACGCGCTTTCCTCTACCGCTTCCCTGGGGCAGGCCTTGACACAGAGACCGCAGCCGCGGCAGACATTCATGTCAATATAAAATACGCCATCCACTTCCTGGATAGCACGGCTCGGGCATTCCCGGCGTACCGCGCAATAGGGGGACCTGTCGCAGCGTTTGGGGTTAATAGCAAATTTTTTCACAGCCAGCACTCCTTATATACCCTACTAGGGTATATAATACTCTTCAAATAGGCTTTAGTCAAGTTAAAAATGCGGAGGTTTAAGCAGTGATGAAAAAAGCGATTTTACTTGTGGGCCACGGCAGCAAAGTGGAACAGGCCAATGAAGCGCTGCACAAACTATGCCGATTGGTGGAAAAAAAAGCTGCAGCCGGCGAGGTAGTTGCCCACGCCTATCTCCAGTTTGCCTCTCCCGCGCTGGAGGGCGCCATAGCTAACCTTGATGCGCAGCAGGTGGGCGAAGTGGTTGTGGTGCCGATTTTCCTTTATGAAGGTGTTCATTTCAGCCAGGACATACGCGAATTTGTGGAACGGGAAGCCGCCAGGCGCCCGCATATACGCCTGGTGCTGGCGCCTGTGCTTGGTGTGGATGAGAGGATGGCGGAGATTGTCTGGGACAGGGTGAGAGAAGCCAAGGGCGATTAAAGAGGCCTGATGCAGCAATAATCTAAAGGCGGTTGAAGGATTTTATCCTTTGAGCACGAATTAATTTACGTAAATCGGGAAATTCTAACAGAAATTGCCTATTCAGTGCTCAGGGGGGAAGAGGATGCTCAAGCCAGGTTTTGAAAAGGTTGGAATAGAAGAGACAAAAATTCAGGAAGAAAAAGTTATGCAAATTACACGCATCAGAGCTAAAGTCCGCTTTGACTACCGCGGCAAGCCCAGGCCGTCCCGTTTTTTCTTTGGCGGCAAAAGTACAGAGGAAGTTGCCGGGGAGCTGCGCTACCAGCAAGCCGCACTTTGGCGTAATGTCCCTATTCAGGGAGTCTTGGTGGAAAATATCGAACTTGGCGAAATTTATACGGTTTTTGATGAAGAGGTTGATGATGATGTGGCTTTTGCGCCGCTTGAGTTGGATGTTGTGGCTGACTGCCTTGAAAACCTTGTTTTATTTGCGGCAAGGGAAGAATTCCGGCGCCTGCAGATACGGGAGCCGGAGCGCATTGTTATGCCCAGGCAGGAGATGGAGAGGATTTTCTTTCAAATGCATGAACAAATTAAAACCCAAAAGTATTTAAAGGCAAAAAAATACCTTGACTAAAAACGGCTGCGGCCGTTTTTTGTACAATAAAGTGCGCTGCCAAAAGAGTTTTGGCGCCGCACTTTTTCTTATGAAAAATTTTTGTTGACAAGTTCTTTCAATATAAATAACATTATGTATATGTATTTGAATTACGATTTCACGATGTGAAATTTTGGCTCGACTAAACAAGCATGAAGGGACGGGGAGGAATGAGTACAGGCGTGACAGATATTATCAGGTCTGTGGATGATCTGACAAGGCTTGCTGAGGGACATCGGCAGAAACTAAGCCAGCAGAGGACACGTGTCCTTGTCTGCGCCGGCACAGGCTGCATAGTCAGCGGATCACTCAAAGTTTATGAAGAGTTTGGGCGCGTGCTGGCACAGAAAAATCTGACAGTTGATGTGTCGCTGGTAAGTGAAGGCAAAGCAGGCCAGGTAGGCCTTGTTAAAAGCGGGTGCCAGGGTTTCTGCCAGAAAGGCCCATTGGTCCGCGTTGAACCGTCAGGTATTCTTTATACTGGCGTCAGCCCGGAAGACGTGACAGAAATAGTCAATACATTTACCGATGGCAGTGTGGCCGAGCGGCTGCTCTATAAGAACGAAGATGGCCCGGCCTGCCGTACCCAGGAAGATATCCCCTTCTATAATCTGCAAACCAGGCAGGTGCTGACAAAGGCCGGCCTGATAGATCCCGAGGAGATTGGGGAATATCTTGCCGCTGACGGTTACAGGGCGTTGGCCAAGGCTTTGCTGACCATGACTCCGCGGGAGGTTATTGAAGAGGTCACCCTCTCTAAACTGCGCGGGCGCGGAGGCGCAGGTTTTCCCGCCGGCGCCAAGTGGAATGAAGCCAGCCACCAGAAGAACAAGCCTAAATACATTGTCTGCAACGCCGACGAGGGTGATCCGGGAGCATTCATGGACGGATACCTGCTGGAGAGCGACCCCCATTCAATCCTGGAGGGGATGGCCATTGCCGGTTACGCTGTAGGTGCGGAGCACGGCATTGTCTACGTGCGGGCGGAATACCCGTTGGCTACCAAAAGGATAAAAATAGCCATTGAGCAGGCCAGCCAAATTGGCCTCTTGGGTGAAAATATCCTTGGTTGTGGCTTTAGCTTTGATGTGGAAGTATTTGTTGGCGGCGGCGTATTTGTCTGCGGTGAATCTACCGCCCTCATCTCTTCCCTGGAAGGCAAAGTGGGCGAGCCCAGGCAAAAACCGCCTCATCTGGCCGACAGGGGGTACCTGGGGAAACCCACAGTAATCAATAATGTTGAGACACTGGCCAATGTCCCCATCATAATCCGGGGGGGCGCTGAGGAGTATAATCAGAGGGGCACTGAAAAATCCAGCGGCACCAAGATTTTCTGCCTGACAGGAAAAGTTAACAATACAGGATTGGTGGAGGTACCCATCGGCATACCGCTGCGCCATATTATTTACAATATCGGGGGCGGTATCAAGGACGGCAAGAAGTTTAAAGCAGTCCAGACCGGGGGCCCGTCGGGAGGCTGCCTGCCGGCTGAAATGCTGGAGATGGCCACCGATTTTGAAGAGCTGGCAAAGGCAGGGTCCATGATGGGTTCGGGCGGCATGATTGTCATGGACGTGGAAACATGTATGGTGGATATTGCCAGGTATTTCCTTAATTTTCTTAAAGATGAGTCGTGCGGTATGTGTTTTTCCTGCCGGGAGGGCATCCTGCGCATGCTGGAAATTGTGGAAGACATCACAGAGGGGCGTGGGACAGCGGAAAGCCTTGAACTGCTTATGGAAACGGCAGATATGGTTAAAAGCGCTTCCATGTGCGGACTTGGCCAGACGGCCGGCAACCCGGTGCTTTCTACCATAAAATATTTTGCTGATGAATACAGGACTCATATCATAGATAAAAAATGCCCGGCGGGTGTGTGCCGGGAGCTAATCAGCTACACCATTGACGCAGAGCTTTGCACAGGGTGCCGCGCCTGTGCCGGAAAATGCCCGGAAAAAGCAATTAGCGGCAATAAGGAAGAAGCCCATATAATTGACGGTACGCTGTGCAGCAAGTGCGGGATTTGCCTGGTTACATGCAAATTTGACGCTGTTTTGAAGAGTTAGGGGGAGAATGATGGTCACATTTGAGCTAAACGGGCTTGAAGTTAGCGTGGAAGAAGGCACTACGCTGCTTGAGGCGGCTAAATTTTACGGCATTGAGATACCTACACTCTGCTATAATGAGAGCCTCAGTCCATACGGCGCCTGCAGATTGTGCCTTGTGGAGATTGGGACTTCATCCAGGTCCCGCCTGGTGTCCTCATGCACCTACAGGGCCACCGAAGGGTTGGTGGTAAGGACGCATACAAGCCGCGTCGTGCAGGTGAGGAAGGTTCTGATAGAAATGTATCTGGCCACCTGCCCTTCGTCCAAGGTTATCCAGGACTTGGCCTCCAAGCACCATGTTACCAGGGTCAGGTTTAAGCAGAAACATGAGGACTGTATACTCTGCGGCCTGTGTATACGCATGTGCGATGAGCAGATGCAGGGGAAGGCTATTGATTACGTGGGGAGGGGCGACAAACGCCGGATCAGCACCTTCTTTGATAAGAAGAGCGAGGAATGCCGCTATTGCGGTGGCTGCATGTACATCTGCCCCGCCTGCCAGGCCCGCTGCCAGGGCCCGTCGGAAAAAGAAGCTGTCTGCAATGCGTGCCTGAATTTATCTCCACCCTGCCTCGAACACTTTGATGATGTGATGTGCTACATGGATCCCTGCGTGGCCTGTGAAGAAAAAAGCGATCGGGCTTGTAAAAAATAGAGAATTAAAACATATAAAAACAACCTAAAGAATCCGGGAGGGAAAATCAATGACGATTTCCAAGCTCAATGCGTCAGCAGCGACGCTGACCAAAAACAGGACAGAAGGCTCTGTCAGCCCGTTTAGCGGTATGTGCGTAACCTGCGTGGACGGTTGCGTGGGAATGTGCGAGATAGGGAAATCGGCTTATCGCGGACATGAGACAATCTATCCGCAGCCTTTCGGTATCATAACTACTGCCTCCGAAAAGCAATATCCAGTGGACTATTCGCATTTTTCCATCATGGGTACCGCTGTGGGTGCTGTGGGCGTGGAAGCTGACAGTGATAAAGCAATCTTCCCGGCAGTGAACCTTGAAACAAGACTCGGCCGCGACGGCGGCATTAAATTAAAACTTCCCTTTATCATTCCGGGCATAGGCTCTACCAATGTGGCCAAAAACAACTGGGAAGGCCTGGCCATTGGCTCAGCGCTGGCGGGCACAATTCTCACAATCGGGGAAAATGTTGTGGGGATGGACGTAAACTCGGTGATCAAAGACGGCAAAGTTACCGATACTGTGGACCTGAAAAGAAGAGTGAAGCTGTTTCAGGACTGGCAGGAAGACGGCTATGGCGCCATTGTTGTCCAGGCCAATGTTGAAGACACACGCCTTGGCGCACAGGAATATGCCATCAGCGAGCTGGGCGTGGAAGTGGTGGAACTCAAGTGGGGCCAGGGCGCCAAAGATATCGGCGGCGAGGTAAAAATCAATGATTTAGCCAAAACGCAGCTTTTAAAAGCCCGCGGCTATGTGGTGCTGCCTGACCCGGATGACCCGGTGGTTATTGACTCGTTTAAGAAAGGCACTTTCAAGGAGTTTGAACGCCATTCCCGCGTCGGCATGGTGGAGCTTGAGACATTTCTCGAGAGGGTTGAGCAACTGCGCAAGGCGGGCGCTAAGTATATTACATTAAAGACCGGGGCTTACCGTCCCGCGGATCTGGCAAGGGCGGTCAAGTTTGCTTCACTGGCCAAGCTGGATTACCTGACAGTGGACGGCGCCGGCGGCGGCACAGGCATGAGCCCGTGGCGGATGATGAACGAGTGGGGCGTTCCTCCTGTGGAACTCCATTCTCTAACGTATGAATACTGCCGCAAGCTTGAAGCGAGAGGCGACTATATCCCCGACATAGTATTCGCCGGCGGATTCACAATGGAAGACCAGATCGTCAAAGGTTTGTCGCTTGGCGCCCCTTATGTCAAAGCTATCGGTATGGCACGTTCGCCCATCGCCGCTGTGATGGTAGGCAAGACTATCGGCAAAAAGATTGATGAGGGTAAGCTGCCTGTATACGTGGAGCGCTTCGGCAACAGTGTTGAAGATGTCTTTGTTACAGCCGCGGAGATGAAACACAGGCTGGGAGACGACAGGTTTAAAGAAGTGCCTGCCGGCGCCCTTGGACTGTACACTTACTACGAGCGCCTGGCGCAGGGTGTACGGCAGCTGATGTGCGGCAGCCGCAAGTTTGGCCTGCAGTATATGAGCAGGGATGACCTGTGCTCATTAACCAGGGAAGCAAGTGATATCAGCGGTATTACTTTTGTCACAGAACTGGACAGCGCAGAAGCCGACGAAATCTTGAATATGCAGCTTTAATACGGATTTGGGAGGGAATAAAATGGCTGTCCGACACCAAAAAGAGCCGCTGGATCTGGATTTGGTCATCAGCGACAATAAGCAGAGGATAATTGCAATACTTTATGAGATTCAGAAGCACTACCGTTATCTGCCGGAGGATGTGCTGAGGGAACTGTCAGTAAAAATAAATAAACCACCGATAGAAATATACCGTATTGCAACTTTTTACAAGCTTTTTTCGCTTAAGAAGAAAGGCAGGCACCAGGTTACAGTCTGTACGGGAACGGCCTGCCATGTCCGCGGCAGCGAGCAGCTTGTGGAAGATATTGCCGGTTCTTTGTGCGTTTGCAGGGGTGAGACTTCAGCTGACGGGGAGTATTCGCTCACCACAGTGAACTGCCTTGGCGCCTGCGCCCGGGGGCCGCTGGTGGAAGTGGACGGGGAATATCACGGCAATGTTACATCGAAAAAATTAAAGATTATTTTAAAAAAACTTAAATCAGGGGAAACTAGCACTGATCAGGAATAACTGAAAGGGGGCGCATAAAGAGTCCCCTGTTTGCAAGGGGGGCAATTTGTGCGTGTAGTTGTAATCGGAGGCGGGCCGGCCGGAATGATGGCAGCCGGTCAGGCGGCCAAGGAGGGGGCTGACGTTGTCCTTCTGGAAAGGAACAGCCGTCTTGGCAAAAAACTGGCCATCACAGGCAAGGGGAGAGGCAACCTGACAAACAGCGCCGACATTGCCGACTTCATTCCGCAGTTTGGCGACAGCGGCGCTTTTCTCTACGGCCCGCTCCACCGCTTCAGCAACGACGACCTGCGCTGCTTTTTTCACAACCTTGGTGTGCCCACAATTGTGGAGCGCGGCGGGCGGGTCTTCCCACGTTCAGAAAAAGCGCTTGACCTGGTATCCGGGCTTGAGAGATATTTACGGGAGGCGGGTGTGAATGTAATCTTTGAGCAGCGCGCTGCGTCTATTGTCGCAGAAAATGGCAGGGTGTCCGGCGTCACCGTTGTTGGACGTACTTATCCCGCACAGAAAGTGGTGCTGGCCACCGGCGGCGCTTCTTACCCGGCCACAGGTTCCACAGGCGATGGCTTTAAAATGGCGGCAGTGCTTGGCCACACAATTGTGCCGGCACGTCCTGCGCTGGTGCCGCTTGAGACTGAAGAGTCCTGGGTGAGGTCAGCCACCGGGCTTGCTTTGCGCAATGTAAATGTCGCCCTCACAGTGGACGGCAGGCACGCGGCCGCTGAGTTTGGGGAGATGCTGTTTACTCACTACGGTGTTTCCGGACCGGTGATTTTAACCCTTAGTAAAATTGCAGTGGATATCCTGGCCGCCGGCAAGCGACCCTGTCTTCATATTAATCTTAAACCGGCACTGAGCAGTGAACAGCTTGCTGCCAGAATTCTGCGCGATTTCGATAAATACAGCCGCAAGCAGTTTAAAAACGGCCTGGCCGATCTTCTGCCCGCCAAGCTTATAGAGCCGGTGATTGACAATAGCGGCATCGACGCCGAACTGGCGGTGCACCAGATAAGCAGGGAACAAAGGCAGCGTCTGGCTGAAGTCATCTCAGGCCTGACACTGACAGTGAAGGGGACTCGTCCCATCTCCGAGGCAATTGTTACCGCGGGCGGTGTGTCCACAAAGGAGATCGACCCAAAGACACTGGCATCAAAGTTGGTTGAAGGACTCTATTTTGCCGGAGAAGTAATTGATGTTGCCGGCAACACAGGTGGCTACAATCTGCAGGCCGCTTTTTCCACAGGATACCTGGCGGGGCTCTGTGCAGCCCGGCAGGAATAAAATTTACCAATCCTGGCATACTCTGTAGAAGAGGATGGAGGGATTACTGTGGAATTTGAACGGTGGTTCAGAGAAAAGTCGCGCCTGTTCGAGTTGCTGCTGCTGCGGGCTGTGGTGTTGTTCCTGTGCCTGCTGCTGGCAGCACAGGTGCTGCAGGCTATACCTCAGACACGCAAGGTACTGAGCCTGGTTGACCGGCTTGAGGGTGTACCTTACGTACCCCCGGGAGAAGAAGTCGGTGTCAGGTCCAAAACGGGCGGGGAGGAGCATTATCTGGTCTTGCAGGCAACACGGACTGAAGGAAGTTTGCTTGAAGTCCTGGTCAACAAACAGCCGGTGGCCAACTTCAATGACACACACATTGTAACAGTTAAAGTGAAGCAAGGCGACCTGGTAGAGATAGACGGGGACCTTCCGTCACAGGAGATAGCAGTTGTGGTAAGTTCGGTTTCAAGTGACTTAATTTCACCTGTCAGGGGAAAAACGGTTGTTTTTAACGGTGTACTGGAAGTGGTGGGCACGGTTGGAATGGCCGCTGACTAGGATAATGGGCTTGCCAAATGAAGTATTATAATATATTATCATACTTAAAGCGGAAGTTTGTGGGAGGACGTTGTTGTGGGTCGTAGTGTGTTCAGGGGGGTTCGTGGGGCCATTAATGTGTCACAAAACAGTAAGTGTGAAATAATTTCATCGACGCGTGAACTGCTTATTAAAATGGCTAAGGCCAACTACGTAAAAAAAGAAGATATAGCAAGTATTTTTTTTACTGTCACCGCCGACCTTAATGCAGCTTTTCCGGCAGCGGCTGCCCGTGAACTGGGCTGGATAAATGTTCCCCTGCTCTGTTCGGTGGAAATATCCGTCCCTGATTCCATGCAGCTGTGTATTCGTGTCTTAATGCTTATTAATACTGAAATCAGCCAGCCGGAAATTAAACATGTATACCTGAGGGAGGCCCGGGCATTGAGGGCCGATCTTGCCATGGACAACACTTAGGTGTTGTTTTTGTTGTTAATAATGACAGAAAAGGGGCTGCGTGATGAAGCCGAGAATTGCCATCGACGGTCCGGCCGGGGCGGGGAAAAGTACTGTGGCAAGATCAGTGGCCACAAGGCTGGGACTTATTTATCTTGACACAGGAGCCATGTACCGTGCCATTACCCTGGCAGCGCTGCGCCGCAATTTTGACCTACATAACGATAAGGCCCTTGAGGCCCTGACGCAAAGTGTAAAGCTGGACATAAAAAATGAAAACAGCAACGGCCATAATGTGATTTATATAGATGGTGAAAATGTGTCAGACGCTATACGCTCACCCGAAGTGAGCAGGAATGTCTCTTATGTGGCGTGTTCACCGCTTGTGCGCGGAATCATGGGCAAACTGCAGCGAGAATTTGCCGTCAGGGGCGGAGTAGTCATGGACGGCCGTGATATCGGAACCCATGTTATGCCTGATGCCGAGTATAAATTTTTTCTCACAGCTTCTCTGCAGGAGAGGTCAAGGCGGAGGCTGGCAGAACTTGTTGACAGGGGTGAAAAAATCGAGCTGCTGCAGATGATGGATGAAATTTCCGCCAGGGATAAAATAGATTCAGAGAGAGAGCACGCTCCTTTGCGTGCTGCCCCGGATGCGATTCATATCGATACTACTGAAATGACAATAGAGCAGGTTATCACTTCAATTATCAGCCGGGTAGGGGAATAATAAAGCTGGGGGAATGAGCAGTGCTCTATACTGTTGTCTGCTGGATATTCAGGCAGTATTTCCGCTTTGTCTGCCGCTGGGAAATAAAGGGCAGGGAAAACCTGCCGCAGAGCGGTCCGTTTATAATCTGCGCCAACCATATTTCCTGGCTGGACCCGCCATTGGTAGGCAGTGTCGCCTGGCCGCAGAAAATAAACTTTATGGCCAAGGACGAACTCTTTCACATCCCTGTGTTTGGCTACCTCATAAGCAAAGTAAAAGCTTTCCCGGTCAAAAGAGACAGCGCCGACCGGCGGGCCATTAAATATGCCATTGATGTGATTAAAAATGGCGAAATACTGGGCCTTTTCCCCGAAGGAACAAGGAGCAGGACAAAAGAACTGCTGCCGCCGCAGCCGGGAGTGGGGTTGATAGCGCATAAGAGCAAAGCTCTTGTTTTGCCTGTGGCGATTATGGGACCCTACAAGCCGTTTGTGCCCATCAGGGTTAGGATTGGTAAGCCGCTTAATTTTTCGGAATACTATGAAGAAAAAGCGCGGGCGGAACTGCTGGAGCGGATTGCCGTCGGGATTATGTCAGAAATTGACAGCCTGCGCGGTGCGCCGCAGTAAAGAAGGTGATTGATTGGAAATCGTACAGGCAGAATATGCCGGTTTTTGCGGTGGGGTGAACAGTGCGGTGGAGAGCGCCCTGGCTGCGGCCAGAGACGGTCCGGTTTTTGCGCTAGGCCCGCTCGCCCATAATGAGGCGCTTCTGCGTCAACTGGAGGAAAACGGTGTTACTACTGTGGAGGCGCTTGACCAGATTCCCCCTGGAGGGACAGTGTTGATCCGCACCCACGGCGCTGCGCCGGAAGTTTTTGTCCAAGCCACCAGGCAGGGATTGAAAATAATAGACACAACATGCCCTTATGTCAAAAAACTGCAGAGGCTGGTAGCTAAACTGGTTGAGTGCGGGAAAAACATAGTGATTGCGGGTGACCCGCTGCATCCGGAGGTAATGGGGCTGGTGGCGTGGGGAAAGGGCAAACCGCGTGTTGTTTCCTCTCCTGCTCAGCTGGACGAACTTGCTTTTAGCGGTGATTTGGCCCTGGTATCACAAACCACGCAAAGACAGGGTATTACGGACAAAATTAGTGAAAAACTAAAAGAGCTGGAGCCGGCGGTTGAAATATACAACACAATTTGTCAGGCAACTGCACGGAGGCAGGAAGCCGCTTCTTGTCTGGCCGGCCAGGTGGACGTAATGGTGGTTATAGGAGGCAAGCAGAGTTCCAATACCAGGAAACTGGAGGAAATATGCAGGTCTAGCGGTGTAAAGACCATTATGGTTACTGAAGCCGGTGAACTGGACACAGAGCAGCTTCGCGGGGCGGGAAGAGTCGGGGTCACCGCCGGAGCATCAACCCCCGACTGGACGATAAAGGAGGTTATTTGTAAGATGGAAAATGAAGAAAAGAACACGGATTTACTGGAAGAGCAGGCGACAGAAGAGCATGTGACAGAAGAACAGGCAGCGGAGGAATACCCACAGCAGGAAATCAGGGAATACTCCGTGGGGGATGTGGTTAAGGGTATTGTGGCAAGGGTAGATGAAAGTGAAGTTCTTGTGGATATCGGATTTAAGAGCGAGGGTGTCCTCCCCCGCCAGGAAATGATAGTTGAAGATGGACAGAGCTTGTCTGACGCGGTTAGTGTGGGACAAGAACTTGAGCTGGTGGTGAAAAAAGTTGATATGCAGGAAGGCATGATTCTGCTCTCACGCAAGGTTCTTGAAAGAAAGGACAAATGGCAGGAGCTTGAGTCTGCGTTTGAGGAAGGCAAAGTACTGACAGGCAGGGTCAGGGAAGCAGTGCCCGCCGGTATGGTTATCGATCTTGGTGCAGGTTTTGAAGGGTTTATGCCCGGCTCACTGGTAGATGTTCGCTATATCCCCGATTTCAGTGAATTTTTAAACCAGGAAGTCAGCTTCAAAATAATAGAGCTGCGCAGGGAAAAGGAAAAAGTAGTCCTTTCCCGCAAGCAGGTACTGGAAGATGAAGCAGCAGGCAAGAAGGGCCAGACCCTGGCTTCTCTCCAGCCCGGCCAGGTTATCAGTGGTATTGTAAAAAGATTAACCAATTTCGGCGCCTTTGTCGATGTGGGCGGCATTGACGGCCTTATTCACATCTCCGAGATTTCATGGCACCGTATTGAACATCCGTCTGAGCTGCTCACTGTAGGTGACGAAGTAAAGGTCAAAGTAATCGAGGTAATCCCTGACCGTGAGCGCATCGGACTGTCATTGCGCCAGGCAAAACCGGACCCCTGGACTGAAGTGGACAGTAAGTTTAAGGCCGGTGATGTGGTAGAAGGCAAGGTTACCCGCCTGGTCAACTTTGGCGCTTTTGTAGAGCTTACTCCCGGCGTTGAGGGGCTTGTCCATATTTCACAAATGGCCAACTTCCATGTAAAGCAGGCCTCGGAAGTGGTACAGGAAGGCCAATCCGTCAAAGTCAAAATACTTGACATTAATAAAGAGGCGAAAAGAGTCAGCCTCAGCATCCGTGATGCTAACCCGCGCCCTAAAAAAGAGGCAGCTCCTAAGCAGGACCCGGTTGATACGGGCGGCCTGACATTGGGTGATGTCTTCGGCAATCTGTTTGATCGTAAGGAAGAGTAAAGATGACACGCCAGGCAAGAAAGCTTGAGCACCTATGGCATGCGGTGCGTTCAGAAATGAGGAACGCCGATTTCAGTGATATTAACCTGGTGAATAACTGCCTGCCGGAAACAGCTATTTGTGCGCTTGACCTGTCTACAAGGGCGGCGGGGTTAAAACTTAGCCGCCCTGTATTTATTAATGCCATTACAGGCGGCGTGGAAGAGTCCGATAGCATCAACCGCGAACTGGCCCTGGTTGCTAAAGAATGCAGCCTGCCATTTGCTGTGGGTTCGCAGATGGCGGCCCTGGAGAATCCGCACTACAGCAAAACATTCGAAGTTGTAAGAGATGCCTATCCTGATGGAGTGGTTTTCGCCAATATCGGCGCCTATGCAGACCCGGATATGGCCCGCCGTGCTGTGGAAATGGTGCGTGCGGATGCACTGCAGGTGCATCTCAACGTACCGCAGGAATTAATGATGGCTGAAGGCGACAGCGATTTCAGAGGCTATATCAGGCGCATTGAAAAAATTGTTGGCGCCGTCGGGGTGCCGGTGGTTGTCAAAGAAGTGGGCTTTGGTATAGCCCGTGAGCAGGCGGCGATACTCAAAGGGATTGGTGTGGCGGCCATCGATGTGGGGGGTAAAGGCGGTACAAACTTCATGCAGATCGAAAGGCGCCGTGCCCACCTGAAGACAAACGAGGACTTAACCGAGTGGGGAATCCCCACGGCCATTGCTCTGCTTGAAGCAGCCTCAGGGGCGCCGGGGGTTGACATCATCGCTTCAGGAGGAGTAAACACCGGCCTGCTGGCAGCAAAGGCGCTGGCTCTTGGCGCAAGCGCCGTGGGTATTGCAGGGCTTGCTGTTAAAATATTGCTTTCCGAGGGAGCAGAGGCGCTGATAGCACGTTTAAGGAACATCGAGTGCGAGCTAAAGACGGTGATGGTAATGACCGGCGCCAATTCAATTGACGAACTGCGCTCAGTACCTGTTGTTATCACGGGCAAGACACGCGAGTGGCTGGAAGCGCGCGGCATTAAAAAATAATTTATAATAACCTCATACAGTATATATACAGCTCTTTTTTTAAAACTCGGTTTTAAAAGTAGGGCTTTCTTGTCGTCAAGGAAATACCTTTTAACTTTCTTTCCTTGACGATGGGGGTTGTTAAGGGGGACTCCCCCTTAATCTTGCGGGGTGCTCAGGGTCCGCAGACCCGCCGAAGGGGCGGCAGCCCCTAGCGGACAAGAAAAACGCGACCTCCGTTAAAAAGCAAGAAGCGTTTTTCTTGTGGACGCCTTGGCGCAGGCATGTTAAAATTTCTTTATAGATAGATACTGCGCACATGTAAACCGGGAAGGAGTGTTTTTTATGATGAACGGCCGGGAATATACCCGACAGCCTGCGCGATTTAAAAACAGTGGTTTATGCGTTCGGGGAGAAAATAGGGAGTATTGCCGAACATGAACTTTTTCGTCCCCATATCAACGCTGCCGCGCTTACTTACGAGATGGCCCATGACCCGGAGTTTGAAGACCTTGTCTCGACTTTCTCACACCTTACAGGCAGAAAGATAAACCGCTTTACCCACATCCACCAGAGCGCCGATGACCTTGTGAAAAAAGTAAAAATGCTGCGGGCCATTGCCCAGCGCACAGGCTCATGTTTTCAGCGCTGTGTTGGTTTTGACGGGATAAATGCCCTCTACAGCACTACATATGATATAGACCATAAACTGGGTACCGTCTACCATGTAAGAATTAAAAAATATGTGCAGTACCTGCAGGACACTGATAAAATGGTGGCAGGTTCTATGACTGACCCCAAGGGCGACAGGGGCCTGCCGCCTGGCAGGCAGCAGGACCCCGATATGTGCGCCAGGGGGCATCTTCCTCATAAGATTGGGCTGGCCAAAAGGCTTGCCAGTCTCGACAAAGAGGGAAAGGAAAGGGAGACCGGCTCATAATCCAATGGAGAAAAAAATGGCCATAGGTGTAAAGCTCTGCGGCAACTGCAATCCGCAAATACCTTCAGCTCATATTCTATTGCAGATAAAAGAACGAGCAGAGAGTGTCCTGCCGGAGGCAAAATTTGAGAAATGGGATGCCGGCGGCCTTACCATGCTTCTTGTAATCAGCGGCTGCGCTGTGGACTGTGCCACCCGCCCACAGCTTTGTATCCCGGAGATTTCAGTGGCAGGTGAGGCTGTTAACCTGATTCCCTGCAGCAAAGAAAAAATAGGTGAACGGGTTGTACAAATACTAAACAATATTCTACAGGGAGGGATGCAGTAGTGGCTGATTATGGGCTAAAGGGCAGGATTGCTGTCATTACGGGCGGCGGCAGGGGTATAGGAAGAGGTATTGCTCTGGCGCTGGCCAGAGAGGGGGCAAATGTGGTTATCGCCGACGTGCTGGCGGAACAGGCGCAAAAGACTGCCCGGGAAGCGGAGGCAGAAGGTGTGGGAGCATTGGCCATAGTAGCGGATGTTTCCGATAAAGCACAGGTAAACAGGTTGGTAGAGGACACTATTGGCAGCTTTGGCCGCGTGGATATACTTATCAACAATGCGGGAGTGTCGCCAAAAAAAGACGGGGCCAAAGTAACTGTTGTGGAGATGGACACCGATGAGTGGGAGAGAGTGATTGGGGTTAATCTTCACGGTTCATTTTATTGCGCCCGGGCTTGTGCCAGGGAAATGGTTAAGCAGGGCTATGGAAAAATCATTAATATGTCTTCGCTTGCAGGCAGAACTTACAGCGCCATTCCCGGGGCGCACTACCTGGCATCAAAGGCGGCGGTTATCGGCCTGACCAGGGCGCTGGCAGGTGAGTTGGCTCCTTACGGGATCAATGTAAACGCCATTGCGCCGGGACGGATTGAAAGCGAAATGATCAGAGATGTGCCAAGTGAGATTAACGAACTATATCTTCAGAAGATTCCGGTAAACAGGCTGGGGACACACGAAGATATTGCCAACACAGCTCTATTTCTTGTCTCTGACCTCGCCGGCTATATAACAGGAGTGACTGTGGATGTAAACGGCGGCAGTCTGATGCTTTAATACAGGAGGGATTACATTGACGCTAAGTAATGAAGAACTGTTGGAAATGTACCGTTTACTGCTTTTTGCGCGCAGAAATGATGAAAAGATCTGCGAGATTTACGCCAGTCGCGGACTACCGGAACTTCATCATTCTAGTCTCGGCGAGGAAGCTATTGCTGTTGGCACCACATTTAAGCTGAGGCAGGATGATTACGTTTTACCCTCCCTGCGGGCGAGGGGGATGTTCTATACAAAGGGAGTGTCAGCCAATTTGATGATGGCGGGGATGTTCGGCAAAAAAACCGGGCCTGCCGGGGGCAAAGCCACCTCACATCACATGGGGGATTTGAAGCTTGGAGTCCTGCCCGGCACCGGCCTCATTGGGTCGTCAATACCCATCGCAACAGGCGCGGCGCTTGGGATTAAACAAATGGGCAAGGATAGTGTGGTTATCACCACTTTTGGCGACGGCGCCAGCAGCAGGGGTGATTTTCATGAATCTTTAAACCTGGCCTCTGTCTGGAAACTCCCCATAGTTTTTGTCTGTGAAAACAATGCATATGCCATCGGAACCTGCCAGCAAAAACAGATGGCAATCCAAAATGTGGCCGACCGCGCACCCGGTTACGGCATACCCGGTGTAATTGTTGATGGCAACGATATTATAGCTGTGTTTGAAGCCACGCAAAGGGCGGTTGCCAGGGCCAGGGCCGGAGAGGGCCCCACGCTCCTGGAATGCAAGACAAAAAGGTGGCGCGGCCATTCAGAGAATGATAAGGATCTCTATCGCTGTGCGCAGGAAACGGCGGCAATGCGCAGTGATTGCCCTGTTAAGCGCTTTGAGGCATACCTGCTTGAGAAAGGTGTCCTCAGCGAAAAGATGGTATCCATCATGGAAATGCAGGTGCAAAAAATAATTGACGAATCGGTAAAATTTGCCGAGGAAAGCCCGTTTCCCGCCCCGGAAGAAGCCCTGGGGGATGTATTTTCACTGTAGTAATACGAGTAGTAAAAGGAGAGAGAGCTCAAATGAGGGAAATTACATACCGTGAAGCACTGCGTGAAGCATTGAGGGAAGAAATGAACCGCGACAGCAGGGTTTTCCTGCTGGGTGAGGATATTGCCTGTTATGGTGGTGCTTTTAAAGTTACACAGGGGCTGTTTGAAGAGTTTGGCGAAGACAGGGTTAAAGACACCCCACTGTCTGAGTCGGTGATTGCGGGCGCGTCGGTGGGAGCGGCAATGGTTGGGGTGAGGCCGGTTGCCGAAATTATGTTTGCAGACTTTTTGCCCCTGGTGATGGACCATATCGCCAATAGCGCTGCTAAGATGTGTTACATGTCAGCCGGTGAAATATCGGTGCCCATGGTGGTGCGCGCTGCACAGGGCGCCGGTACCAGCTCGGGCGCGCACCACTGCCAGAGTGTGGAAGGCTGGTTGATGAATATCCCCGGCATCAAGCTGGTACTGCCCTCCACCCCCTATGATGCCAAAGGACTGCTGAAATCTGCAATCAGGGACAATAATCCTGTTGTTTTCCTGGAGCACAAATTATTGTATGCCACCAAGGGCCCTGTCCCCGAGGAAGAGTACCTGGTTCCTCTTGGCAAAGCGGATATTAAACGCCAGGGCAGTGATATCACCATTATTGCCACCTCCCAAATGGTGTTAAAAGCACAGAGGGCAGCGGAAGAACTGGCTAAAGACGGGATCAGCGCCGAGGTTGTAGACCCGCGCACTCTCCTGCCCCTGGATAAGGATACTATATTACGTTCTGTACGTAAGACAAAACGGGTGTTAATTGTTCATGAGGCCTGCCTCACAGGCGGCGCCGGTGCAGAAATAGCAGCAGTAATAGCGCTTGAGGCCTTCGATTATTTAGACGCACCTGTAACAAGAATAGGAGCGCCTGATATACCGGTGCCTTTTAGCCCTACCATGGAAAAATTCTTTATTCAGGGCGAGGAGCAGATAATTAAATCGGCAAAAGCCTTACTTGCGTAAAGCATACAGGGAGTTGATAAGATGCCTGTTAATGTAACCATGCCCAAGAGCGGCATGACAATGACAGAGGGGGTTATCGCACGGTGGCATAAAAAGGAAGGCCAGGCAGTGAAAAAGGGTGAACTGCTGGCGGAAATATTAACAGATAAAGTGACACTTGAACTGGAGTCCCCTGCAACGGGAACTTTGATAAAGGTGCTTTATGCAGAAGGGGCCACTGTCCCGGTTTATGAGGATATAGCAGTGATTGCGCTGACAGGCGAAACTGTGGAAGAAATACCGGAAAATACCGCAGCCCGGGGGGAGGCAGAAGATGATGGTTTTGTCAGGGCCACACCGGTGGCAAAACGGCTGGCCAAAGAGCACGGGATAAAACTGTCCGGTCTTTCCGGCAGCGGGCCGGGAGGCAGGATTAAGGAAGAAGATGTTTTAAACTATCTAGAGTCAATGAAAACGGAGACAAAGACAGTTGATAAAATCATCACGTCTTCGGCTGCGGCAGGTGAGGAAGTGGTTCTTCCCTTAACCGGTGCGCAAAAGATATTGGCGGCCAATGTACGGAACAGCCATGATACTGCCGTTCATGTCACTTCCACCACTGAAGTTGACCTCACAGGGTTGATTGAACTGCGCAAGAGGCTTACGCCCGCCTGGGAAAAGGACGGTGTCCACCTCACATTAAACGCCTTCTTTGTGAGGGCGGTGGCAATGGCCCTTAAAAAACATCCCATGCTCAATGCCTCGCTGGCAGCTGACAGCGTTGTTATCAAGAAATATTATCATATCGGGCTGGCAGTGTCGCTTGTGGACACAATAATTGTGCCTGTGATTCGGGACGCGGACAAACTTACTGTAAAACAGATAGCCGGGCAAATCAGGCTGCTTGCCGATAAGGCCCGTGCAGGCAGATTGAGCCGCGATGATGTAACAGGGGGGACTTTTACCATCTCCAATGTGGGGCTGTATCAGGTTCAGATATTTACACCGGTAATAATCCCGCCTCAGGGGGCAATCCTGGGTATTGGCGCAGCTGTAAAACGCCCGGTATTCATTGGCGAAGAAATTGCCGCCCGCTATATGGCAAACCTGTGCCTGACTTATGACCATCGTTTTATACAGGGTGTGCCTGCCGCCGAGTTTAGGCTCACAATCAAGGGGCTGCTTGAAGAGCCTGAAATGCTGCTCAGTTAAAAGGGGGAGGCCTAATTTTGAAAGCAATTGTTAAGTCTAAACCTGGGCCCGGCCTCCATTTTGCTGAGCTTGATGCCCCGCGGGCCGGCAGGGGCGAGGTTTTTGTGCGATGACTGTTGAGGAGTGTACCATGCAAAAAGATTTTGACCTGGCGATCATAGGCGGAGGCCCTGCAGGTTATGCTGCTGCCATCCGGGGCACTCAGCTGGGGGCAAAAGTCTGCCTGATTGAAGAAAAAAAAGTGGGCGGCAGCTGTTTAAACTCCGGCTGCATCCCAACCAAAACTCTCTACAAAAGTGCTCAGATGATAAGGGAAATGGAGAAAGCGGATCTCTTTGGCATCGAGGTTGACGGCTGCAGGGTTAATTTAAAGAAAGTTATCGAGCGCAAGGACCAGATTGTCAGGGAACTGACAGACGGAGTAGGCGGACTTTTAAAAAGGGGTAATGTGGAACAGGTTTGGGGGCGGGCGGAGTTTGCCGACAGCAGAACGCTCGCGGTAGAAGGAAGCGGGTTAAGAATCAAGGCAGGCAGGATTATAATTGCCACAGGCTCAAAAAATTTTTTGCCGCCAATACCGGGTATCGATGGCGCCAATATTATCGACAGCAGTGCAGCACTGTCTTTGACACAACTTCCTGCCAGGATTGCAGTAATCGGCGGTGGTGTCATCGGTTGCGAGTTCGCTTCAATTTTCCGCGCTTTTGGCAGTGAAGTCACAGTAATTGAAATGCTTCCCCGTTTAATTGCCAACAGCGATGCTGACTGCGGGCGGGCCCTGGAAAAAAACATGACTCTCCAGGGAATAGAAGTATGCCTGGACGCAGATATTGAAAATATATCGGATCTGCCTGACGGTAAAAAGGAGATTGTATATAAAAGCGGCAGTGACAGCAGGAAGCTGGCAATTGATAAAGTTCTGCTTGCCGCAGGACGTGTTCCTGACACAATCAATCTTGGCCTGGATGCAGTTGGTGTTAAGACCAACAACGGCAGCATTATGGTGGATGAATACATGCGTACTTCTGCAGAAGGGATATATGCAGCCGGCGATGTTACCGGCAGGGAATTATTTGCCCATGTGGCATACGAAGAAGCTGCAGTAGCTGTGGAAAACGCCCTGGGTTCATCCCGGACGATGAACTACCTAAGTGTCCCAAAGTCAATTTTTACTTTTCCGGAAATAGGGTCTGTTGGCCTCTCCGAACAGGAGGCGAGAGAGAGGGGGTACGAGCTTGTTGTAGCTAAATTCCCTCTCCGGGGCAGCGGAAAAGCAATCATTTTGGGAGACTATGACGGTTTTGTCAAGATAGTCGCTGCTGTAAGGTTTAACCGGATACTTGGGATTCATATCGTGGGTCCGCAAGCCTCGGAGCTTGTTGGTGAAGCGGCGCTGGCAATTTCCCTGGAAGCGACTTTAGATGACTTGGCAGCCACCATTCACGCACATCCAAGCGTTGCCGAATCATTAAAAGAAGCGGCTATGATGGCCCTTAACCGCTCACTGCATGTATAAGGGTGCATTTCAATGTTATATATAATTAAAAATGAAAGGGGTTTTAGTAATGATTACATTGGTGGCAAAGCTGAAGGCAAAACCGGGAATGGAAAAAGTGCTGGCGGAAGAGTGCGTTAAAATGGCAAAAGAGGTTAGGGCAAATGAAAAGGAGTGCCTGCAGTATATACCTTATGTGTCCATAGAGGACCCCACTGAAATTGTCTTTGTTGAAATCTATGTGGACATGGAGGCCCTTGAATTTCACAGGAAGACGTCGCACATGAAAGCGCTTCGGCAGGCAATCGGAGATGCCTTAGCAGGCCCCACAGAAGTGCAGATGTTTCAGGAATAATGTTTTTATAAGAAGTTTTCGGCGGTCGCAGTTACCCGCCTTAACAAAACAAAGGAGGTATTGCCATGAGTAAGTATGAGTTTCACGCGTTGGGGAAAGAAGTAAAAGAGCCCAGCCGCAGGCTGGATGTGTTCCCTAAGCCGGCAGGTTTGGAAACAGTTGTGCTGGAAAGCGATGAAGTGACCAGCCTGTGCCCTGTAACGGGGCAGCCCGATTGGGAAACTGTGGTGATTGAGTACGCGCCCGTAGATTTGTGCATTGAAAGCAAGAGCCTCAAACTGTATCTGTGGAGCTTCAGAAATGAAGGCGTATTTTGCGAGGCCCTGGCCAGCCGGATTGCTTTTGATGTGTTTGCAGCCTGCAGCCCCCTCTGGTGCAAAGCAACCGTGATTCAAAAACCCCGCGGCGGCATCCGCATTTCAGCCACTTCGTATGCAGGGGGAAGCAGGAATGAATAACGGGCTTGCCAGGCAGGAGAAAATCTTCCTTCTTTTAAGTTGCAGTTTTGTGGTGTTGTTGGTGGTAAGCAATATCATTGCGGGCAAAATTATTGCCGTGGCAGGAGTTTTCGCCCCGGCCGCCGTTATCTGCTACTCTCTTACCTTTGCCGCAACAGACACAATGGCGGAGTTGTGGGGGAAAGAAAGAACAAAATTTGTGGTAAATGTAGGTTTTGTTGTCACCATTATTTCTGCGCTTTTTATCAGGATATCGATTCTGATGCCGGCGGCACCGTTTTGGGGGCATCAGGATGCGTTTGAACTGATACTTGGGGGCAACCTCAGGATTGTGCTGGCCAGCCTGACGGCATATCTTATCAGCCAGCACCACGATATCTGGGCGTTTTTATTCTGGAAGGATAAAACACGCGGCCGCCACCTTTGGCTGCGGAACAATCTTTCCACCGCTGTTTCTCAGCTTATCGATACAGCAATCTTTATTGTGCTTGCATTTTACGGGACCGGTTCCCCACTGTTTGCCATGATTATTGGCCAATATATTATCAAGCTCACTATCGCCCTTTGCGACACGCCCCTTGTCTACCTGCTTGTTAAAACAATAAGCAGAGTCGCAGCCTCTGAAAGCATGCAGGCAGCCGGATAGCCTGCTTTTCCCTAAAAGGCCTCAGTTAGTAAATGTGGAAACAGGCGTTGGCGTGGATAATTCAATAAAGCTATCGGCATGGCCCGTGCACCTCTTACAGCAGCCATGGTTGGCAAGACTGTGGGCAGGATGTGCAGTGATGGCAAACTGACTGCTGAGCTGCGCAAACACGGGGAGTCGACGGAACAGGTCTTTGCCGCCTCACACAAGCTAAAAGCAAAGTACGGCCAACGCTTCAACGATATCCCGGCAGGAGCTGTGGGAGTTTACACCTATCTGGACCGCCTCACCACAGGCCTGCAGCAACTGATGTGCGGTGCCCGTAAGTTTAGTCCGGACCATATTTCCAGGGAAGATTTGGTCTCATTGACACAGGAAGGGTCGCAGGTAACAGGTTTACCCTATGTGATGGACGTTGACAGCCAGGAAGTGGAGCAGATACTCGGCCCGGTACAGAACAGATTTCAAAAAATGGAACAGGCAGGTTAATCTTAACTGCCAAAGGGAAGACAAAAAGAAGGCAAGGGAACCGTCCCCTTGTCTTCTTTTTTTCACGTTTGCTAAATAGCATAAATTGATAGCTTTCGGTTACGCTAATTATGGCGATACACCGCTATCTAACCAACTCTGGAGGTGTATGGATTTATGACCATAGGCATGATCGTTTTGCTTGCTGCAGCTATCCTGATTTACCTTGGGGCGGCTCAGCGGGTGCTTGACAGGTTGCGCCTGACAGACAGGGCGGCGCTGCTTTTTGTGGGGGCGCTGCTGGTAGGTGGTTTTCTGCCCGATATTCCACTAAGCGACAATGTATTAATCAACATCGGGGGCGGTATTGTCCCCATTGGCCTCGCCGTTTACCTGATAGTGCGGGCAGGGACTGCCAAGGAGAAAATCAGGGCCATAGTCGCAACGCTTGTAACCGCGGCAGTCGTCTATGCGGCAATGAAGATAATGCCGCTTGAGCCAACCTACAATTTCTTCCTTGACCCGATTTATCTCTTTGCAATTATTGCCGGTGTAGTCGGTTATCTGGCAGGCCGTTCCCGTCGCTCCGCCTTTATTGCAGGCTCAATGGGACTGCTCCTGACAGACATTTTCTCACGCATTGAGATAATGATAAGGGGCGGCTCGGGGCGGATGGTTATCGGGGGAGCCGGTGTGTTTGACAGTATAGTAATCGGTGGTATTCTTGCACTGCTCCTGGCCGAGATAATCGGAGAGACAAGGGAACGCGTACAGGGGGGTCCGTCCATGGACCGACCGGAAAATCTGCGCAGGGGACTTTCCGATGAGGAGTTTGCCGAGGAACTGGACAGGGAAGACGGGGAAGGAAAGGAGGGGGACGGTTATGAAGAATAGGACATTAAGAAATCTAACCCTCTGTTTTGCTGTCTGCCTGCTCATTTTCAGCGTCACTGTGGCAGCGGTTGATCTTGAAGATATTTTTGATGAGTTTGAGCACAAAAGTGACACTGTCTACACCATGGTTGACGGGGACGGCACAGTCATTATGAGGACAGCTCGCCGTATCCACCCCGGGGATGAATATATCAACTCCGACAACAACTACTATAGGGTAATTGCGGTGGAAGAAGGCCAGGCCACGGCACAACTGGTGGAAAGAGTGGTTCTGGCCGCACCCGGCGGCAGTGCGGATGAAGGATGGTTTGCCAGGGCTGAGCGCCTGCTGCGCAATGCTATACCGGTGCAGCGGGGAGGGCAGGCAAGAAAAATAGCAATCTATAATTCGCATGGCGCTGAATCATATATTAAGGGTGACGGCACAGAGAGCAAAGACCCAGGCGGCGGAATTATCGACGTCGGCAACTCGTTGGCCCAGTCACTCGAACAGAAAGGCATTGAGGTCGTTCGTTCCGAAGAACCCCACACCCCCCACGATGCCGGCGCCTATCAGCGTTCGCGCCGCACTGCTGAAGAAGCTCTCAAGCAGGGCCCTGATGCCATGGTTGATGTGCACAGGGATGCGGTGCCGGAAGGCGAGTACCTGGCTGAGGTACAAGGGCAGCAGAGGGTGCAGATACAGCTGGTGGTAGGCCGCCAGAACCAGAATATGGCCAACAACCGTGAATTTGCCGAAGGCCTGAAGAAAGTGGCCGACGAGAAGTATCCAGGCCTGATTAAAGGGATCTTTCTGGCCAGGGGCAGCTACAACCAGGATATGTCGCCGCGCGCCACACTAATTGAAGTAGGTTCGCATACCAACGATAAAGGCCAGGCGGAGGAGTCAGTCGACCTTTTCGCCGATGTGCTTTCTATCTACCTCTACGGCACTGATGAGGGCGGAGAATTTGCCGGCGGCCCCACCACACCGGGCGGACCGGGAGGGACAGCGCTGCGCGCATTTCTCTGGCTGATACTTGTTTCCATTATTGCTGTGGCTGCCTATCTGATGATCAGCACGGGCGGTATCGAAGAAATGAAGCAAAAGCTGCGGCAGTTCAAAAATAAGGAGTTTATGAACTTCCTGGGAGCTCCCAGTGACAAGTCTGAGCAGGACAGCAGTGAAGAAACAAAAGAAGAGCAGGATGACTCAGGTCCTGAAGGGAGTTGACCCTGTGAGCAGGGATTTGGTTGTTATAATTACCGGCGTGGTAATGGGTTCATTAGCCAGGTACCTGATGATGCGCCGTGACATTCGCCAGTACCCTTCTTACCCGCATGCGGTAATTAACCATCTTGCCCTGGGCTTTGTGGCGGCCACCCTCGGAGCGGTGGCCGTCCCGGCTATTGTGGCTGAGGAATACACAGCTGTAACCTTTCTGGCCCTGGCTGCCACTCAGTTCAGGGAAGTGCGAAACATGGAAAGGCAGATGCTGCAGGAATTTGAAAAATCAGAGATGGTCGCGCGCGGCACAGATTTTATCGAGGGTATTGCCAGGACCTTTGAAGCACGCAACTATCTGGTAATGTTTGTTGCTTTGGTTTCGTCTGTCTTTGCTTTTTGGCAGGGGTTTCTGGCCGGGGCTGTGGCCGGAGCGGCGGCTCTGTTTTTTACACGGCGCTACATGCGCGGCATGATTATTAAAGACATAGCCAAAGTAAGACAGGCACAGTTCCGCTTTGAAGGGCCAAACCTGTTTATCGAAGAGATACACATTATGAACCTCGGCCTGCCGGAAGTAAAGGAAATCTATAATAAAAGGGCCAGAGCTGTCATTCTTGAACCTTATGATGATAATGCACGCGAAATCCTGGCCAGTGTGGGCCAGCGGCAGGCAATAGCACATAGTGCGGCGCGAATTTTGGGTATACACCGCGACGTGGATACCGCCGAATTCACGCCCCTTGTCCGTCGCAACCTGGAAACAGGGCGGATAGCGATGATTATTGTGCCAATCGAGCCGGATGGGAAATGCCTGGTGGAGGCGGTAAAAAATGTGCCTGTACTGGAAAGCGCGGTTGTAAGGCCTCTCTCCACCAAGGCCGGCAGGTGTGCATCCGATTAAGGAGGGTTTTTAACAACTGTGGAAGTAGCCATTAAAAAACTTATCCTGGCCGCCGTGACAACAGAAAAAGGTAAAATTCGCGGCGTCCCTGTTTTTTATGCCAAAGACGAGGATGAAAAAGAAATAATGGCCCTCACGCTGTCAAGGGTACTGGAAGCAGTGGCCCATGAGCTTGCCAATGGGATCTATATCCTTGTCAAGCACTAAAACTCAAATCTTAAAATTACCATTTCTACACAAACGAGGACTATATGACAAAGAAAATTATCTATCACTGCTATGGCGGCGCGCATTCTTCCATTGTCGCTGCCGCCATTCATCTTGGTAAATTTAAAAGCGACAAAGAGATTGATAATGAAGAACTGATGAAACTGACCCTCTTTGACAGGCAGAGTAAGGAAGCCCATGGACAGATTCATTTTTTTGACTTTGATGAGGAAGGCAGACAGGTCTATTCAGTCGGCTGCAGAAACGCAGGCGAAACAGTGAAAAAAACATTGCTTGAAGTAGCAAAAATCTTTGATAAAGAAAAAGATTTGCATTTTAAGGATACTCTGCATTGTGTCAATATCAAAATGCGTGTGGGCGGTTATATCTCGCGGCGCCTTGGCCTGGTCAAACTGGGAAGGCCCATAGTGTTAAACGGTACGCGCCAGGCCTACCCGAAACTTGTTGAACTGGTGGCACAGACAAAAAAAGAGGTAGGCCCATGAATTATATATACCTTGGGCTCGGTGACCTCTACCTGCCGGCTGTGGCAGCCGCCCTTCACCTTGGACGCCTCGACGCAAAAGAGGTGCCGAATCTCGAAGCGCTGTTAGCTCTCCACCATTTCAGAGATGGTAAAAAAGATGACGGGAAACTTTACTGCGTGGGTGAAGACCAGACAAAAAACAAGGTCTATATCACATGCGCAAAAGCTCAGCCAGACGTGGTAGAGCGCGCGATTATGAGCCTGCTGACTATTTACAGTATTAATGCCAGGGAAGTCCAGGTACGGCCCTGCCTGCCAGAAAACCCACAGGTAGTAACTCTTAAACGCCTTTTTGGCAAAACGGGATTGAAAAAGCAGCAACTGCGTCTTGCCTGCCGCTTTGCACAAAACCGCTTCACCGACCTGGTAAAAATAAGCGGTAAAGACAAAAATTAAGACAGGGGACGGTTCCGCTGTCTTTAATCCTGTCTGCTTTAAAAGGCGGCGTTTAAGAAGCTGCCTTTTTTGTGTTGACATTTTGACGTGGGAGTTAATATAATATTAACGATTAAGCAAACGTTTAATGGTGGTGAGATAAATGAGTGATGATTTTGAAAGATGTGAGATGTATTCGGTTGACAGGACGGCAGTGGACGCTGCCAGGGAAAGAGCTCCTGACAATGCGCTGCTGGCCAGGCTGGCCAGGACATTTCAGGCGTTGGGGGAGACAAACCGTCTTAAAATATTACTGTCACTTTATGAGGGGGAGCTCTGTGTATGTGAGCTGGGTGAAGTGTTGGCTATGAGTGCTCCTGCTGTTTGCCATCACCTGAGAATGCTTAAAGATTTGGGGCTTGTCAGGGCACGGCGTTCCGGGAAGCTTGTCTATTACTCCCTTGATGACGACCATATCCATATGCTGCTTGAGACAGGGCTGGCACATGTGGAGCACAGCTTCAGATCAAAATATTAGCTAAACTGGGGGAAGCATCTTGGCAGCAAATTCTGAGGCAACAGCACAGCGCCGGCAGGGGAAAACACTGCTCCTGGAAGGCCTGGACTGCCCTGACTGTGCAAAAAAGCTTGAAGAGAGAATACGGGGACTGGAAAATGTGTCGGAGGCAGCAATTTCCTTTGCCACAGGCAAGCTCTATATATTCTTTCACGGATCGCTTGACGGCGTTTATGAAACAATCACCGCCAGCGGCTACCGCCTGGCGACAATCGATGGAGACAGCGAAAAATGGACACTGGCTAAAACAAGGGTTATTTATGCAATTATCTCCGCTGCCGCCCTGGCAGCTGCCCTGCTGTTATCCCGGGTTAGCGGTACTTTAAGCGGGGTATTTCTGTTCATAGCTGTGGCCGTTGGCGGCCATGCTACATTCAGGCGAGGGTTTAACGCCCTCAAAAGCCGTACATTTGATATCAATGTTTTGATGACAGTTGCTGTGGCCGGGGCGCTTATCATCGGTGAATGGTGGGAGGCAGCCACTGTGGCTTTTCTGTTTGCGGCCAGTAATGCTCTTGAAACATACACCGCTGAAAAAAACCGCAGGTCGATCAGCGCGCTGATGAATGCAGCACCTCAGCTGGCTCACCGCCTGCGCGAGGGTGCGGTGGAAACCGTGAGCGTTGATGAAGTGCTGGCTGAAGAAGAAATTGTTATCCGCCCCGGCGAGAGGATACCCTTAGATGGCACGATTTTGTCGGGTTCTTCTTTTGTGACTGAGGCAGCCATCACCGGAGAGTCGCTGCCTGTGGCCAAACAAGAAGGAAGCACGGTTTACGCGGGTACACTAAACGGCAGCGGGTCACTGCGTGTCAGTGTAAAGGGCACAGCGGCGGATACCACACTGGCAAGGATTGTGAGACTGGTGGAAGAAGCACAGCTGCGCCGCGCTCCATTCCAACAGTTTATCGACCGTTTTGCGCGCGTTTATACCCCGGCTGTGATTGGCCTGGCGGGCGCAATAATCTTTGGCGGCCTGCTCATTGATGCAGGGGATTGGCATACGTGGATTTACCGCGGTCTGGCCCTGCTAATTGTGGCTTGTCCGTGCGCGCTGGTGGTGTCAACGCCGGTATCCATAGCTGCGGCCCTGACCAATGCTGCCCGGCACGGTGTTCTCATTAAAGGCGGAGCATACCTGGAGCAGGCAGGCCTTGTCAGAGCCATGGTCTTTGATAAGACCGGCACACTTACAACCGGCAGGCCGGCAGTGGTGAGGGTGGAGGCTTTTGAGGACTTTGGCAAAGATGATGTGGTGCGTGCAGCGGCAAGCCTGGAAGCGTATTCCGAGCACCTGCTGGCAGAGACTGTACGCGCCTACGCTGTCGAATTGGGCTTGCAGCTTCTGCCTGTGGACAGTTTTCATGCTTACCCGGGCAAAGGCGTTTCAGGAACAGTAGGTAATTCTGCTTACTTTCTCGGTACGGAGGCTTTTCTGGCGGAGAAGGGCGTTGATATGGCGAGGGCCCGTGAGATCAGCGCAGGAAGTGAGACAGCACTATACCTTGCGTCAAAGGAAAATATTCTGGGCGCCCTACTGGTAAGAGACACTCTGCGGGCTGAGATTTCTCTTGTGCTTAGAAGGCTGCGTAAAATGGGCATAATACGGCTGTCTGTACTGACAGGTGACCGTAAAGGCGTCGCGGAGGCTATGGCATATGGCCTTGAGCTGGACGATGTTTTTGCTGAGCTTTTACCGGAAGAAAAGGAAGCCATGGTGCAGAACTTTCGCCAGGCCTATGGGAAAGTTGCCATGGTGGGAGACGGCATTAACGACGCACCGGCCCTGGCCTCAGCCGACCTGGGCATCGCCATGGGCGGCGCCGGCAACCCTACGGCCATGGAAACGGCCGACGTAACGCTGATGGGCGACGAACTGGAGAAAATTCCCTTCCTGCTTGAACTTTCACGGCGTACCATATCGGTAATCAGGCAGAATATCGCCCTCTCACTGCTCATCAAAGGATTGGCAATTCTGTTGGTTTTCCCGGGTTGGCTGACTTTGTGGCTGGCCATCGTGGCCGATATGGGGGCATCTCTGCTGGTCACGGCAAACGGTATGCGACTCCTTTACTTCAATGATACAGATAAGCCAAACTAAAACAGCCAGGGGGACGGCCCTTTGCTCATCTTCGCACAGAAGAAGAACGTCCCCCTGGCTTTTTCTGTTAGCGGGGCACCATGCGGATGGCGCCGCCTTTGCAGGCGGCGGCGCAGCTGCCGCAGCCTCCGCAGAGTGTCAGGTCTACTTCGAAACTGTCACCATCGCGTTTGCGCGCCTGGCGTGGACAGGCGTTAACACAGTCATCGCACATCACGCATAGCCCACAGTGCAGCGCTGAGGCTCTTCTCGTTAACCGTCAATGAGGTCGAGGGCTTCCTTGTTTTCCCCCAACCTCAGGTGGCGCAGGAAGCGTCCGGTTGGGATGCCTACCGGGCAGGATGCTTCGCAGGGGGAAGCCATTTCAACCTGAGTTGGTTTCAGGCCTGTATGGACCGGGTATGTGGGGTAATAAAACTTGCTGTGTGCCCCCGGCCATGTATTCACCGAGGAAATCGCCGCAGGCGCCGCCGATTACCACAGCAGGCTTTGATTCCTTATATTCCTTCATATGAATGCCGACGCGGTAACCCACACTGTCACGAACAAAAAGTTTTAAGCAATAGAGGGGTCATCTGTCAATAAAAAAATCGCATTATGAAAATATATTTCGCGCATAGTGAAATTTACTTAAATGGCCCTGTGGGAATGAGCGTTCTGTTTGACACTGTCTCCTGCTTGTAGGATAATGATGTAAGTATAGCGGAAATGGGTGTGCACATGCAAAAAGGCAGTCAGGTGGAAAGTGTGGTTGCGGGCTCAATTGCCGAAGAACTTGGTATCAGTCCCGGAGACCACATAATTTACATAAACGGGATTGAACCAGGAGACATCCTGGACTGGCGGCTGGCTGAGGGCTGCGAGGAACTTATCCTGACAGTGGCGGGTAAAAACGGTGGGCTCACGGAATATGAAATTGAGAAAGACTATGATGAGTCTTTGGGTATTGTCTTTGACTCTCCCACCATCGATGCTGTCCGTCCCTGCCAGAACCGCTGCCTGTTTTGCTTTGTGGACCAACTGCCAAAGGAGTTGCGCCGCTCGCTTTACTTAAAAGATGACGATTACCGCCTGTCATTTATCTCCGGCAGCTACGTTACATTAACTAACCTGACAGACACCGACCTTGAAAGAATCATGCGCCTGCATCTTTCCCCGCTTTATGTTTCAGTCCATGCCACGGAACCAGAGCTTAGGCGCTGCCTTTTAAACCATAACCGCGCCGGGTTGATTATGGATGTGCTTAAAAAATTGTCGGAGGCGGGAATAGTTTTTCATGCACAGGTGGTGCTGTGCCCAGGCATAAATGACGGTATGCACCTGGAGCGCACTATTAATGATTTATACAACCTGACGTCGGTACACAGCCTGGCTGTGGTGCCGGTGGGCCTTACAGGCCACCGGCAGGGACTTTACAATCTTTACCCCTGTGACGGGATGGCGGCACAAAAACTACTACAGCAGGTAAAGAGCTGGCAGCTAAAGAGCCTGAAAGAAAGAGGAGGACGGTTTATCTTTGCCTCCGATGAGTTTTATACCCTGGCGGGGCAAGTTATTCCGTCTCACCAAGAGTATGAAGAATACCCCCAGCTTGAAAACGGAGTAGGCTTGGCGCGCCTGCTTTATAACGACTGGGAAGCCTGGCAAAACAGGCTGCCGCCGTCACTGGCAAAAGAGACAACTGCTACGGTGGTTACGGGCGTCTCCGCCGGTCATTACCTCGAGCCCATTGTCAACCGCCTAAATGAAATTAAAAATCTGACACTTCGCCTGGTATTGGCTGCCAACACATTTTTCGGCGGCCACGTTACGGTAGCCGGCCTTTTAACAGGCCATGACATACTGGCTTCACTGGAAAACCATATGCAGGCAGGCACAGTTTACCTTCCCCGCGTTATGCTGAGGGAGGGCAAAAACCTTTTCCTCGATGGGTATACTGTAGATGAATTGTCGGACAAACTGGGAAAAGAATTAAGGATAGTTTCTTCTCTTGATGATTTTCTCTTTAATCTTTTTGAAACTGAAAGCAGGTGACTTATGTGTCTCATCCCGTAGTAGCCATCGTAGGCAGGCCTAATGTGGGAAAATCGACACTCTTTAACCGTCTGATCAGAAAACGGCTCGCCATTGAAGAGAGTACACCGGGGGTTACCCGGGACCGTATTTACGGGCGGGTGGAATGGACAGGGAGGGAGTTTTGGCTCATCGATACAGGCGGGTTAACGTTTGAGGAGGATAATATTTCCAGGGAAATATTGCGCCAGGTCAGGCTGGCCCTTGATGAGGCGCAGGTAATCCTGCTGGTGGTTGATGTGCGCACCGGTCCGGTGGCACTTGATGTTGAGATGGCAGCGCTGCTGCGTAAAACTGAAAAACATGTCATTCTGGTAGCAAACAAGGCCGATTCCGGCATCGGTGAGGCCAGTGCGGCTGAGTTTTACCGTATGGGCCTTGGTGAGCCCAGCCTCGTTTCCTCAGCCCACGGTCTTGGCACCGGCGACCTGCTGGATAAAGTAATTGCCCTCCTGCCTGAAGCTGAAATGCCCTCGGATGAGGATGATCTGGGTATCGCCGTTATCGGCCGGCCCAATGTGGGCAAGTCATCGCTTGTCAACAGGCTTGCCGGCGTTGAGCGTGTGATAGTAAGCGATATCCCCGGCACCACACGTGATGCCATCGACCTGTTGATTGAGCGTGAGGGGCGCCGCTACAAGTTTGTAGATACTGCCGGCATCCGCCGTAAAAGTAAGGTGGAAGAGTCTGTGGAGTACTATTCGATACTCCGCTCCATGCGGGCGGCTGAAGACGCTGATGTGGTGCTGATGCTGCTTGACGCGGCGGAAGGCGTAACAGAACAGGATAAGCGGATTGCAGGGATTGCCCATGAGGCGGGCCGGGCGCTGGTTTTGGTTGTTAATAAATGGGATAAGCTGGAAAAAGATGACAAAGCAATGGATGATTACCGTGAGAATATCCGCAGGGAACTGGCTTATCTCAGCTATGCGCCAATTCTTTTTATTTCGGCGCTGACAGGGCAGCGGGTGCAGCGCGTGTTTGAACTTGTGGACTATGTTGCCGAGCAGCACGCTCTGCGCGTCAGCACCGGCAAACTAAACGATCTTTTAAGTGATGCCATGGCTGTAACGCCGCCGCCGACAAAAAAAGGCAAGCAGCTGAAAATTTATTATATGACTCAAGTGAAAGTCAAACCACCAACATTTGCAGTTTTTGTCAATGAACCTGAACTGGCACACTTTTCTTATATGAGGTTTATAGAAAACAGGCTGCGTGAAAGTTACGGTTTTGAGGGGACGCCGCTGCGCATACTGGTGCGAAAGAGAACAAAAAAGGAGGAAGGCGCTTGAATGTTATCATAGCCCTGCTTGCTGCTTATCTAATTGGTTCTGTGTCTTTTGGTTACATGGCAGGACGTCTGCTGAAAGGAGTGGATATCCGGCAGTACGGCAGTGGAAACACGGGCTCCACCAATGTACAGCGGACCCTGGGGACTGGCCCCGGCCTCTTGGTGTTTGCACTTGATGTGGCAAAAGGATTCTCTGCTATTTATATAGCGGACATGTTGACAGAAATGCCGCTGGTGGTTATGCTTGCCGGGGTAGCGGTAGTTGCCGGGCACAACTGGCCGCTTTTCTTTGGTTTTAAAGGAGGACGCGGGGTGGCCACCACTGTGGGGGTCCTGGCAGGGCTCACTCCTGATGTCATGCTTATTGTATTTATTGCAGCAATTGCTGTTATTGCACTCACACGTTATGTATCTCTTGGCTCCATTACAGGCGCCGTCCTTGTCCCGACACTGATGGTTGCCTTTCAAAAGCCACCGGCGTTTATTTTCTTTGGTTTTGTGCTGGCTGTGCTTACAGTCTGGCGTCATAAACAGAATATCGGACGCCTCATGAGCGGCACAGAAAACAAGCTGGGTAAAAGAGTGGCCATTGACAAAAAGGTGGAAAAACAAAAATGAGTAATGTATCTGTTATCGGGGCGGGGAGTTGGGGGACGGCACTGTCACTGGTGCTTGCGGGCAAGTGTGAGAAAGTCACACTCTGGGCGCGGCGTGAGGAGCTTTGCACTGCAATCAGGGAGACGGGACAGAACCCGGACTATCTCCCCGGGCTCATACTGCCGCCTAATGTCTTTCCTACAGCAGACCTGGAGCAGGCTGTACGGGGAAAGGATTTCCTGGTCCTGGTTGTGCCAAGCCACGCTGTCAGAACAACGGCCAGGATGCTTGCTCCTTTTATCAGAGAGGGTGCAGTGGTTGTGAACTGTGCCAAAGGGCTTGAAGAGGAAACCCTGCTGCGGATGTCAGTTGTTTTGAATGAAGAACTTCCCTCTTCTTTAGTCTCTGTGCTTTCAGGGCCAAACCACGCTGAGGAAGTGAGCAGGTTTATTCCTTCCGCTTCGGTTGTTTCGGCAAATGACCGCCTAACTGCGGAGAGAGTGCAGGAGCTATTAATGACACGCTATTTTCGTGTTTACACCAATAAAGATCTGGTTGGGGTTGAGCTTGGTGGCGCCTTAAAAAATGTAATTGCGCTTGGGGCAGGCATATCGGACGGCCTTGGCTTCGGGGACAACACAAAGGCGGCCCTGATGACAAGAGGGATAATAGAAATCGCCCGTCTTGGCGTCCGCCTCGGAGCGGACCCCCTCACTTTTGCCGGGCTGTCAGGTATCGGAGACCTGGTGGTAACCTGTACTTCAAAGCACAGCCGCAACCGCAATCTCGGCTATGCCCTGGGCCAGGGGAAAAAACTCCAGGAACTGCTGGCAGGGATGCGGATGGTGGCTGAAGGCGTACGCACCACTCACACGGCCTGGAGCCTCTCACAGCAGTACGATGTGGAAATGCCTATTACATATGAAATGAATCAGATGCTTTTTAACGGAAAAGATCCGCGCCAAGCGGTGGGAGACCTGATGCAGAGAGGAAAGACCCACGAAAAAGAGGATATTATTTCCTATGACTGGTAAAAAAATGCAGGCAGTGAAACAAAGCACTCTTGACGAGTGTTTTTTTTTGTGTTTTTGCCGTTTTTCCCCTGTATAAGGTAATAATCATTGGACTGCCTCATATAAATATATTGTTAAAGCCTGCATGCAGCACTGCATAGCAGTTTTGTTTAGAACTTTAGGACCACAAAAGTTTGGAAGGGGAGGGATCTATTTACCTTGCAACTATCTGATAAAGGAGGGAAGGATTTGGTACAATTTGATCTGTTAAACCATTTAATAGAGAGAACAGGTGGAGATATCTACCTGGGTGTTGTGGGTCCGGTCCGTACCGGAAAGTCAACTTTTATCAAGAAATTCATGGAATTGCTGGTAATCCCCAATATAAAGGATCCCCTTGACCAGGAGAGAGCCAGGGACGAACTGCCGCAGAGCAGTGCCGGACGGACAATTATGACAACCGAACCAAAGTTTGTTCCGGACGAAGCTATAGAGATTACCATTCGCGACAATATATCAATGCGGGTACGCCTTGTTGACTGTGTGGGTTATGCCGTGGGCGGCGCTGTCGGTTATGAGGATGAAGGGGCACCGCGTATGGTAACCACGCCATGGTTTGACTATGACATACCTTTTGAAGAAGCCGCTGAAGTCGGGACACGAAAGGTCATTGACGATCATTCCACCATCGGTGTTGTTGTTGTTACCGACGGAACAATCACTGACCTCCCGCGCTACGAATACCTTGAAGCTGAACAGCGCGTCGTAGACGAGTTAAGGGAACTGGGGAAGCCATTTATTATCCTGCTTAATTCAACCCGTCCCTACTCCCAGGAAGCTTTAGAGGTAAAAGAAGAACTGGCAGAGAAATACAATGTGCCTGTCATACCTTTAAATGTTGTACAGTTGATGGAAGAGGACATTAATGTAATATTCCAGGAAGTACTCTATGAATTTCCTGTGCGTGAGGTCAGTATTAATCTGCCCACCTGGGTGGAAGTGCTTGATGAGGACCACTGGCTGCGCGAACGCTATTCAGCCAGTATCAAAGAAAATGTGGTTAAAATCAACAGGCTGCGTGACATAGACGGAATGGTGGAAGACCTCAGCGTCTATGACATTGTAGAATCTATCCAGCTAAAGGAAATGAATCTGGGCACAGGCAAGGCGGTTATAGATATCCAGGCGCCCGAAGCCCTTTTTGAGCAGGTTTTGAGCGAGATCTGCGAAATTGAGATTAAGGATCAGGCAGATTTGCTGCGGATTCTAAAAGAGAGCGTATTTGCCAAGCGCCAGTACGATAAGCTGGAAGAGGCCCTGGAGCAGGTGCGTGAGGTCGGATATGGTATTGTTCCGCCCATGCTTGATGAAATGTCTTTGGAGGAGCCGGAAATAATCCGCCAGGGCGGCAGGTTTGGTGTCAGGCTGCGTGCCAGCGCCCCGTCCTTGCACATAATCCGTGTTGATGTAAAGTCAGAATTCTCTCCAATCGTGGGCACTGAAAAACAAAGCGAAGAACTTGTAAACTATATCATGGGGGAATTCGAGGAAAATCCTGAAAAAATATGGCAGTCAGAAATATTCGGCAAGTCACTCCATGCTGTTGTCAAAGACGGTATTTTCAACAAACTGGGCAACATGCCTCCAAACGCCCAGGAAAAGCTCCAGGAAACTCTGGAAAAGATCATTAATGAAGGCAGCGGCGGTTTGATAGCCATTATTCTCTAAAATCTACCTAAAAATGAGTAAATGCGTGGTCTCCACGCATTATTTTTTTGTAAAGCATTAGAATGTATAGAAAATTATTGTATCCATATTTCAATATATAAGATATAATTTAAGAAAAGACAAATAAATATTGCCTGGGGGAGTACTGTTGTTTGCCAGGGACACTTTTTTATTTATAGCGCTTTTGGGCTATTTTCTGGGTTCACTGCCAACTGAGAAGGTGTGCAGGCATATCTGCCACAGCAGTTTCCCCTTACTATGGGAATTTCCAGGGGATAAAAAATATTTTTCTTCATTTTTTGCCAACCTGTTAAAAGGTGCATTTGCTGTACTTTTGGCCCGGGTACTCATTGGTACGGCCATGGCTCAGGCACTGGCCGGCATTGCTGTGCTTTGCGGCCACTATTGGTCGTGTTTTACACGTTTTCGGGGCGGGACAGGCATTGGCGTCCTGTTTGGCATCCTTTTAGTCTTTGCCCCCGAGGTATTGCCTTACCTGATTGCTATCTGGTTGATTAGCTATCTTTCTTTCTCCAGTGTAATGCCAAGCAGCATATTAACTATGCTGGCTTTGCCTGTATCACTGTGGCAGGTAAAGGGTTTTGATCTCTACATCGTTTTCGGCATTTTTTCAGCCCTGCTGGTAGGTTACCACCTGCTTGGCGAGAACGGCTATCGCAAGAGAATGGTGCGGCAGGCTGCATTTGTGCTTTTAATAAGTTCTCTCCTGACAACCGGTTTTTTTACAAATTATGTTTACCGTGGTTTTGGCATCCAGCTTGATATGATTCGCCAGGGCAACCCGGAACTACCTTTTGTGGCAATTACTTTCGATGACGGTCCTGACCCTGCTTATACACCCGCCATTCTGGATATCCTGGCAGCGCATAATGTAAAAGCCACCTTTTTTATGGTAGGCCGGCACGTCAGGCAGTACCCCGACATTGCCCGCCGCATTGTGGCAGAGGGACACGACATTGGCAATCATACCTACACACATCGCAGCATGGTGCCGCTATCTCCTGATAAAATACTGGAAGAGATAGTCTACGGTGAAAAAATAATCGAGGAAGTAACAGGGAAAAAAGTATATTTCTTCCGCCCCCCCCGCGGCTTGTACAACCAGGTTGTGCGTGATATAGTTGCTGACAGGCAATATACCATGGTTCTGTGGTCCATAAGTTCACAGGATTGGCGTGAGTCAAGCAGTCGGATAATTACTCAGAAAATTCTGGATAGTGTCATCGGCGGCGATATCCTGCTGTTTCACGACAGCGGTAATTTAATAACGGCACAGGGGGGCAATCGCTACAATACAGTGGCAGCACTGCCCAAAATACTGGCCGGCCTGGAAGAAAAAGGGCTAGTACCTGTTACAATGCAGGAGATGCTACTCATTAAAGGCCTGACTCATGTTGAGGATGGTGACTGAACCCGGCAAATATAGTATAAAAGTGTTTAAAATACGACAGAGCCCCAGAGCAACACGAATAGTAAAATATATTGACAATCTCCTTCTGTATGTTTATAATAGAAAACAATATTTTTATATTTAAGGCAATGACAAGGAGAGTATTCCGGAAGAGTTTTTTCAGAGAACCGGTGTTAGCTGCGAACCGGTAAAACAACCGGAGGAAAATCGCCTTTTAGCCGCCAGCTGAAAGTTGTATCGAGTAAGCCTGGCCGGAGCACTCCGTTAACAGCAATATTGCCATGAGTTCGGTTTTAGCCGGAGAATAAGGGTGGTACCGCGGAGGAAAATCCTTTCGCCCCTTGCCAGATTGGGCGTAAGGTTTTTTTATATTACTTACAAAAAAACAGGCATGGCGCCAAGACAGAGGTGAACGAGATATGAAATTAAATGGTGCACAAATGGTTATTCATTCTTTAAAAAAAGAGGGAGTCGATACTATCTTCGGTTATCCCGGCGGTGCGGTGCTCAGCCTCTATGACCAGCTTTATGATTCCGACATCAGGCATATTCTGGCCCGCCATGAGCAGGGGGCAACGCACGCGGCAGACGGTTATGCCCGTGCCACCGGGAGGCCCGGCGTTGTGTTTGCCACATCGGGGCCCGGCGCCACCAACCTGGTAACAGGCATCACCACTGCTTATATGGATTCAGTGCCGATGGTAATCTTCACCGGCCAGGTAGCTATCTCCCTGATTGGGACAGACGCTTTCCAGGAAGCAGATATAACAGGCATTACCTATCCGGTGACAAAGCACAGTTACCTGGTAAAGGATGTCAACCAACTGCCGGTAATTATCAAAGAAGCTTTTCATATCGCCACCACGGGGAGGTGCGGCCCTGTGCTTATCGACCTGCCCAAAGATATCCAGGCAGCCGAGGGTAAGTTTGACTACCCTGCCGGAGTAAATATACCGGGTTACAATCCTACTTACCACGGCCACCCCGGTCAAATTGCCCGTGCCGCCAAAATGATAGCGCAGGCCGAGAGGCCTGTCATATACTCTGGCGGAGGCATCGTTTTTTCCGGAGCCGATAATTACCTGCTGCAGCTTGCAGAGCTGACTAATATCCCTGTTACGACCACTCTGATGGGGCTCACAGGCTTCCCGGGAAACCATCGCCTGTCGCTTGGTATGTTGGGTATGCACGGCAATTACTGGTCCAATATGGCTGTAAGCGAAGCAGACCTTATCATAGCAGTGGGCGCACGGTTTGATGAAAGAGTCACCGGCAATGTAAGCCGCTTTGTCGAGGGGAAAAAGATAATTCATATTGATATTGACCCGGCGGAAATCGGAAAAAATATCGGTGTCGACATCCCTATAGTAGGCGACGCCAATTTGGTGCTTTGCGAACTGGTAAAGAAAGTGGAGCCCGTCGACACAACGCTCTGGCTTGAACAGATAGAAGAATGGAAACAGCAGGGGCCGCTGCACTACGAGCAGGATATGGACGGGGAGATTGCCCCGCAGTTTGTGATAGAACAGATTTACGAGCAAACAGAAGGAAAGGCCCTTATCACCACCGAGGTTGGCCAGCACCAGATGTGGACTGCCCAGTATTACCGCTTTTCGCGTCCACGCTCCCTGGCATCATCCGGCGGCCTGGGCGCTATGGGCTACGGATTCCCCGCTTCTCTGGGAGTACAGGTCGGCCGCCCTGACGAGCTTGTTTTCTGTATAGCCGGGGATGGCAGCTTCCTTATGAACGCTCAGGAACTGGCAACAGCAGTGGCCTATAACATTCCTGTCAAAGTGGCCATTATCAATAACGGCTATCTTGGCATGGTCCGCCAACTGCAGGAACTGTTCTGCCGCGGCCGCTACCATTCAGTACAGCTGGAGAAAGGCCCTGATTTTGCCAAGCTGGCCGAAGCTTACGGCGCCGTTGGCCTGCGTGTTGATAAACCGGCCGAGGTGGCGCCTGCACTGCGTCGTGCCATGGAGACACCGGGGCCTGTGGTAATAGATTTCAGGGTAAAGGCCGATGAAAATGTGTTTCCCATGGTGCCTCCCAGTGCCCAGATAAACGAGATGATTAGGGGGACAAAAAAATGAGACATGTACTGGCTGTGCTTGTAGACAATAAACCGGGCGTGCTTGTCAGGGTAGCGGGCCTGTTTGCCCGCCGCGGCTTTAATATTGAGAGCCTTGCTGTGGGCACAACCGTGGATAAAACTATTTCCCGCATGACCATTGAGGTGGAGGCTGATGAGCCAACACTGGAACAAATAATAAAACAGCTCTACAAGCTCATTAATGTGCTTAAAGTCTCCAATCTGACCAATGAACCTTCAGTGCACCGGGAACTTGCCATGATCAAAGTACGCGCCAACTCCGCAAACAGAGCGGAAATACAGCAAATTTTTGAAACTTTCCGTGCCAAGGTAGTTGATGTTTCGCATCAATCTCTCATTGCCGAGGTCACCGGGAATGAGGAAAAGATAGAAGCTATAATTATGCTGCTATCGTCTTACGGCATACTTGAAATTGTGCGGACTGGTAAGATATCGCTGCTGCGAGGGAACAAGACTACCAGAAACGGGGAAGCCAAGGAAAAAGGCCAGTAAACACAATAGCGATGCAACGAGGTGCAGAGTATGAGAATCAACGGCTGCCAGATGGTGATAGAAGCTTTACAGCAGGAGAATGTGGATACTATCTTTGGTTTTCCGGGCGGAGTGCCCTTCAGCCTGCATGAACAGCTTCTCGCCGCTAAAATTCAGTATATAATATCTAGACACGAACAGGGAGCAGCGCATGCCGCTGACGGCTACGCGCGCGCTACAGGCAAGCCCGGTATTGTTTTTGCCATCTCAGGCTCAATTGCCACGGACCTTATAACCGGCCTCGCCACGGCCTTTATGGACTCCGTCCCAATAGTGGTTTTTACCGGTGAAGACGCCACATCGCCAAAATCCAACGATATATTCCGGGAAGTCGACATCAATGCAATGACACTGCCGGTGACAAAACACAGCTATGTTGTAGAGGATGTACGCGAGCTGCCGCGAACAATCAAAGAAGCTTTCTATATAGCCACCACAGGCAGGTGCGGGCCTGTCCTCATCGATATACCAAGAGACGTTCAGGAGTCTACAGGCATATTTAAATACCCGAAAAAAGTTATTATTCCCGGTTACCACCCTACATACCAGGGTCATCCGGGCCAGATAAGCTGGGCTGCCAAATTATTGGCAAAATCAAAAAGGCCTATTATTTATGCCGGCGGCGGTGTAATCTACTCCGGAGCGTATGACGAGCTGCGCCAGTTGGCGGAAAGGGCAGAGGTACCTGTGGCGACTACCCTCATGGGCCTGCCGGGTTTCCCCGGCGGCCACCCCCTGGCTCTGGGGATGCTGGGTATGCACGGCACTTACTGGGCCAACATGGCTGTTCATGAAGCCGATCTGATTATGGCAATAGGAGCCCGTTTTGACGACAGGGTTACATGTAAAACCAGCACTTTTGCCAGCAATGCGAAAATTATTCATATCGATATAGACCCGGCGGAAATCGGTAAAAATGTAAGCGTGGATATTCCCATCGTCGGTGATGTTAAAACTGTGCTTACCAGGTTTCTAAGTGAGTTGGAGCCTCCGGAAACAAAAGAGTGGCTGGCTCGCATAGAAGAATGGCGCCGCTTTTCTCCCCTGCGCTATCAGCAGGACGATGGTATCATCAGCCCACAGTATGTGATTGAACAAATCTATGAACAGACAGGCGGTAAAGCTCTTATCACCACTGATGTGGGGCAGCACCAGATGTGGACCGCCCTTTACTACCGCTTCACACTCCCGCGTTCTCTGGCTTCCTCAGGAGGGTTGGGGACCATGGGCTACGGCTTTCCAGCCTCTATCGGCGTCCAGGCCGGCCGGCCCGATGATCTTGTCTTTTGTGTGGCAGGCGATGGCAGCTTTCAAATGAATGCCAGAGAACTGTCTACGGCTGTGGCCTACAATCTGCCGATAAAAGTCGCCATCCTCAATAATCAATGCCTCGGTTTAGTCCGACAGTGGCAGGAAATGTTCTTCCGCGGCCGCTTCCAATCAGTGGACTTAAACCAATTGCCCGATTTTGTCAAGCTGGCACAGGCATACGGCGCAACAGGTCTGCGGGCGGAAACCTCAGCCCAGGTAGTACCCGCTCTGCGCAAAGCCATGGAAACTCCAGGCCCTGTAGTTATCGATTTTAGAGTTAAAGCCGGAGAGAATGTTTATCCTATGGTACCGCCAAACTGCACTATCAGCGACATGGTAGGAACTTAATCAGCAGCAGTAAAAATGGTAAGCAAGGAGGATTAAGTATCTGTGGATGGTAAAGTTATTGTAATGGGGCTGACAAGGGTCTTCTTCGGGATACTGAGCCTGGGAGGAGGACTTTTGATGTTTTACTTCAACGACCTAAGCCAGTCTGTCCGCATTAACGGGATATTGGGAAGCATTGGTCCTTTTGTTTTTCTTTCCGTCAGCGCCATTGGCCTGATTGGCCTCAGCGCCCAGCTGGACCCCCGTAAACTGGCGATGCTGCTGGCAGGCACAACACTCATACTGCTCGGCACACGCTAAAAGAGCTGAATTGAATTATAAACTATAAGTAAAAGAGCCGCGGATTGTTCCGCGGCTCTTTTACTGTTTCAGGTTTTATTCGCAACTTGTGTTTTAGAGGAATAGCGGGGCCAGGACCAAGGCGATGACAGCCGCTGTTGCCAGCCGCATTACGGCGCCAAGCACTGCTGCTCCCATGGCTTCTTTCTCGTTTAAGTCGGTGCAGCTTCCCCACACAGCGGGGATTTGCCCAAAAATTACGGAGAAGGGAAAGCCTGATGAGGCAAGAACAAAGGAACCGAGCACCAGGCGCGGCGCAACGGCGGCAGCGTTAGCGGCCAATGTTCCGCTCAGTATACCCATGGCCAAAGTAGGCGAGACCAGGATGGATAATATTCCGGTATCGGGGTGTATGGAAAAAGCGGTTAGCATGCCGGTCAGCGCATCCCTGACAGGAGCCCACACACCTAAGAAATCAAGGCCGCCGATAATGGCAAAAATCACAACTCCGGCAGGAATAATGAGCATGAATAAAAGCTCCGCGCCTTCCCTGGCAGCGCCGAAAAGTGTGGGGATAGGAGGAGTGGCTGGTGTAAAATGCGGTAGATCGTCAAGAGAGACTGCTTTTGTATCGCGATAGATGGTGAAACGAAGGATAAGGGGCACCACAATTAATGGTAAGAACAGCACCAGTATAACTACCGGAAAAACTTTGATGCCCACGGCTGTCATGGCCAGGAGGCCAAGCATGAATGTAGAGAATGATTGCTGTGACTGAACCATGGTGGCAATAGCTATTTTCTGTTCATCTTTGGTAGCTTTGGCTTTTACCAGGATGGGGCCGGCAATACGTCCGGCAGCGTTGATATCGCCAAGGATGTTATACACCGCAGGTATTGTCACTGCAGAATTTACCCCGATGTACTTCATGATAGGGACAAAGATGCGCAGCAAAGCGTCGGTGAAACCGAGGCGCTCCAGGATGCGTCCTACCATTACGCTAACTATGATGGCTACACCAACAGTAGAGGGGGACCACACTCCGTTGTTCCAGTTGCCGAAGATAAATACACGGAAGATTACATATGCGTTGTTGACCATGGCATCAAAAACACCGGCAATGGTGTTGGGTTTAAAGAGAAGACCGACCAGTGACAGGATAATCAAGCCAATTCCTACGAATTCCATTGTGGTCATTGCCCGCTTAGCGGGTGTGGTTTTAACTTCCGGTTGAGTCATTTTGTTAACCTCCCTTATTATTAATCTTTTTTGACTGTCAGGTATTTGCCGGCAATGTCCCGCGCATAGTCGCGGATTGCCTCTGATCCAGCACTGTCAAGGGGCACACTTGTTACGCGTTCGCGGAAAAGGACTACTTCCACTTCCGGCAGCAGGGAGCGGATGGCATAAGCCAGCGGCATCCCGTTTTCCAGTATTTCCAGGGCGTGAGTATTGCCGACGATGAAATTAAGCCCAAGCTCCCTGGCTTTTTGCACCAAAGGACTGTCAGCTTTTACCCTGCTGATGCTGCAGATGACAGTATCAGCATCAGGGTGTTCACGCACCGCCTGTTCCAGGTGCTGAGGCGTCAGGCCACCATGCGGTGTGATATGGATAATGGTCGAAACGGCGCTGCTCTCTTCACCATTGAAGAGAAGGGGGCCGTTGGCGATAACTGTTTCCTGGATATCAGGGCACCCCCTGATTTCCATTTCGCTGTTGAGAAGTTTGCTTTCCTGCGCGCGCCCGGAAAAGGTCTCCAGCCTCCGCAGGATATCACCCACAGTCTTTACATTTTCCAGCGCTTTGCCAAAGAAAATCACATTGCCGGGGATACCGCCATAAGCCACGTCCACCCTGAACGTGCGGTGCCCGTGTATGAATGGTATGCCTGGATGGAGTCCGTGAAAGGCCTCGTGCAGTTCAAGCACTGCCAGGCCATAGAGGGAAAGGTAAAACTTCAGGGGGACACCACCGGAACTGGCTGCGTCAGCCACCGGGTGATGAGCGACGATGGCGTCAACTCCTGTGGCGCCAGCCAGTTCTATGCTTTGTTCTGTCAGAGTCATAGCCACAGCCAGCCTTTTTACAGATTTGTTCAAATCACCAAAGACCAGTCCCGGAAGCTCCGCAATCGCTTTGCCGGGAATGTTGGAAGACTTGATCACTACATAGGGATTTTTGCCCGATGTCAGGTCCGAGACGTCTGTGATAACCCGTCCGCCCGTAATGCGGTCGAGGGCGGCCACAACGTCGGCGACAACAGTCTGCGGCATAGTTTTCCTCCTTTCTTTATTTTAGATATCAGCCATTTTCACCCCCCCGGTAGCGTATTGACAATAGCAGCTCTAAAAATAAAAACGCCGAGTATAAGCGCAGCAATACCAGGCCGAGAGCCTTGTATTGGATACACCTAAACCGGCGGTTTCCTGGGCTCTCCGCAAGTGGAGTTCCCGCAACCACTGTTTTACTTTTTGCAATAGAACTGCTTAAGACAGCCTGCCCCTGGCCTACATATACAACTCTTCCAGTAACTGTTCAGTGACAATAATCATACCTGCAGTTTCTGTGAAGGGGTCGTAATCTTTAAGTATGGTTTTTATCTTTATCTCAGGGAAGTGTTTCTCTAGGGCTGCTTTCATTCTGGCTTTATTTTCATCAAGCAGGGCAACATCAGCCATGCGTGTGACGAACCTATTGGTAATATCGAGTGATCTCAGGCCGGCGAGCCTCTGATGCTCGGCTAAGATGACTATTTTATTACCGACCACATCCACACGCAGACGTTTAACCCCGATCTCAAAGATCTCCTGGTTAACTGTATTGTAAATCCGCATAATGCTCTGTTTCAATTCTCCAAGAGTCATGTGCACGTTTGACACCACCGTCTCCTTTAAACTCATATTTCGACCTTTTTATTAAAAATCCTTTTTAAAAAATTACTAAATATTTAAAAAATATCTTACTCCCGGCATGGGCGCTGGCTGGTTTTAGATTTACTGTGTGGAGTCACGCTTTTAAGCCGTTTTCAATATATTAATTATCAGGTTGAAAGATTTATTGGGTTTGTCAAAAGCTGAAGTTGTGTGTCTTTGCTGGAGCAAATAATAAGGTAATCTTAGTGCTGAAGTATTAGGACAAAAAAAGAGGTGGACTCAGTGCGGCTAATTATCCAAAAGTTCGGGGGCTCTTCACTTTGCAGTCATAAAATGCGTGAGCTTGTAAAAGAACACATTCTGGCTGCAAAACATGATGGCTACCAACCGGTGGTTGTGGTGTCCGCTATGGGCAGAAAGGGTGAACCCTATGCAACCGATACTTTTCTTGACATGATACGAAATGTTTCCCCCATGGCTTCGCCAAGGGAAATTGACCTGCTGATTTCCTGCGGAGAGCTTATGGCAGCAGCTGTGCTTGCGGCGCAAATAAACGGTACAGGTGCAGAGGCGGTTGCCCTCACAGGATGGCAGGCAGGGATTATTACAGACGGTGTGTTTGGGCATGCCGAAATTCTGCGCATAAAAAAAGAACGTATTCTCAAGCTTGCTTCGGCAGGCATTATCGTTGTCGTAGCAGGGTTTCAGGGAATAAGTGAAAATTGTGAGGTAAATACATTGGGTCGAGGCGGGTCAGATACAACGGCTGTTGCCCTGGCCGCAGCACTGGAATCCGAGCGGGTTGAGATCTACTCGGATGTGGACTCAGTAATGACTGCTGACCCACGCCTGGTACCCGAGGCTAAGCCTATACAAAATATCGGGTACCAGGAAGTCCTTCTGATGTCGCGGGAAGGCGCAAAAGTTATACATCCACGAGCCGTAGATATTGCCCTCCAGTATAATCTGCCCCTGCTATTTAAAAAAACCGGTGAGTATAATGGAGGGACACTTGTGACACATAAAAAAATCTGTGATGAAAAAGGTTATATTTCCAGAGAAAAAGTTATCAGTGGTATTACCCATGTTGAGGGCTTGGCGCAGGTACGCCTGGCAGACCCGCAGGCTAAAGATATAGAGGAAATACTGCGCAAGCAATCTTCGTCCGGCATCAGTTTCGAATTAATCAGTTTTTCCCCACAGGAAAAAATTTTTACCGTCCCCGCCACGGAGGCACAAAGAGTGGCGGATGCTTTTAATGCCGCAGGGTGTCCTGCGGAGGTAAGAGCAGGTTTTGCCAAAGTCTCGGTTGTCAGGTCCGGTATGCGCGGCAATTCCGGTGTAATGGTCCGGGTAGTAAGGGCATTAAATCAGGTGGGTACTGAGATCTTGCAGACTGTGGATTCTCACATCAGTATTTCATGCCTTATACCACAAAAGGATGTGGCGAATGCGGTAAAGTCACTGCATTTAGAATTTTGTCTTGGCGAAGAAGCCTGATTCTTTTATGAAAATATTATTGTGACGCGACTGCTGAATAATAGTGGTCTTTTTTTTATCCTATTCAATCACCAACTACTGCACACTCGCATAATCTATATCCTGAAAAATATTAAAAGAGGTGAGCGGTTTGAAAGCAGCTTTTGAAATCTATGCCGAAAAACCATTGTCAATAAAGCTTGATACATACTTTAAAACAGCGCTTGTGCAGAGCGGCACGCCAATCGCCGGCAGTGAGGGTCTTGATCGGTATACTTTCCTGTGCTTCATTGGCAGTGAAAAAAGGGTTGCCGGCCTTGGGCGGACATATACCTACAGCCTGTCGTCTTTACCTGCGGGTTTGGGGCCGGTGGAAGCGAGGCCGGGTAAGAATATTGACCTGCCGGTCGTGTGCGACGATGTAAACCTTGTTGTGGAGACTAACCTGATATTGGACCCGGCAATACTGGCGGATAGTTTTGGCGTTCGTCTTATAAACGAGCAGGGAAAAAAGTATGACGTTCCTTTTTCCCGGCCTGATGTCGCAATCGGTTGGGATGGTCGCGGGAGGTATATTATACCCATTTCCGCCTTTCTCTGCAGCCGGCTTTTCAGGGCAGTTTCCTAAACACCGGCTGACAAAGCCAGTAGGATTAAGTTCAGTGTTTCACACTTAGAGTCGTGAGAGTATATGTTAAATATGGGAGTGATGAAAAAAATGCAAAAAATTACTGTTCACAATGAGAAATGCCGCCAAGCTTTTGCCGGCGAATTTCATGTGACTGTAAAAGAGATGGATTCCCTCGTTGCAGAGATTTATACACTCATGAATAAACATAACATACCTTTTTATAATGTTGTAACACACTTGCGCGATTGCCCAGGGCCGGCATTTCCCGTGGAAGAGCTCGAGCTCAGGTTGTTTACACTTGAACATTGAAGAAAGGAGTCTGGCGATTTGAAAAATACAACCGGAGGCGTTTCCGCGTATGTTTATCTGGCAGGGGGCTTAGTGTGGACAACAATGCTGTTTTTACTGGCCTGCTTGTGCGGCGGGATAAAATTATTTTAATTATTGTAATAACCGGGAATAATTCCCGGATTTTTTTTTGATTTAAAAAAGGAATTCCCGGTGATGTTGTAGAACGTATACTCATCAATGATGAGGAGCAAGCACAAAGAATAAAGATAGGAGTGGTGAAATGTTTAAGTTTCAGATGTATAAAAAACTACAGGCGAATATTGGCTCAATCTACCAGGAAGCGAGGGAAGTTGCTTCCACAATAGGGATACCAGATAATCTGAAGGGAAAATTCGGGCTGACTGGGGCCATCTCCGGTTGTCCTGCTCCTTTGCGCGAAGATATCTCGCGCTACTGTGAAGAGGGCGGCAAAGAAGTCACACCCTTGGCCAAACTGGTGGATGAAATCCGTGAACTGGTTAAAACTTACTATGGTGATGAATATGACGCAGCACCGGTAAATACCTGTGAAGCTGGCCTCTGGGTGACATTCGACTCACTGTTCACACCGCCCAGCATGGGCAGGGGGGATAACTACCGCACCCGTTACCTAATACCTGCGGAGAAACACCTGCATCATCACGGCGGCTATGGACGTCCTTTCCCGCCCCGTTTCAAAGATGTGTTTGCAGACCGCGGTTCCACAGCAGGTGAAGCCGGATTTTCGGGCAAGCGCCAGAATAATATGGACACACTGATAGTTCCCATGGTCGGAGCCGAGTATCCTGTACACGGTATTAAGTACTGGCCTGTTCCCTTGTTATCCGGTGTCGACGCTGAAAAGACAGCGTTAAAAATGGCGGAAGTGGCCGGGCGTCATGCCGGAGAACTAACGGGCATCACTTCACTTGGTTATGAAACTCCGGGTTACGGCTATGGACAAAAAGATGAAGACGGCACCCCAATCCTGCAAAAGAGACTTGCCGCCCTGGCAAATCAATACGATATCCCCTATGTGATAGACAATGCCTGGGGAATTCCCTTTGTTGGCACTGATATACGCAAGACAGGCGCGCATGTGGTTATTTACAGCATGGATAAAGCAAGCGGCGCTACCACCAGCGGCCTGGTTATCGGTAAGGAAGAATACATGGTGCCTATCCGCAGGGCCCTTGGCATGCACGGCGACCGTTGGGGCACAACAGCATCTTACGGCAAGGCAGCTTATGTGACACAAGATCCAGGCAAGGAAGCATTACTGGGCCAAATCGCTGCAATGAAGGCTCTTCTTGCTAAACCGGAAGTGGTAACTCAGCCAGTAGATGATTTGTATCGTGTGGTGGAAGAGGAATTCGCGCAGCTTGATGCATCATTGCGCAAGGGCATTATTATCAGCAAGAGCCACAATTCAACAGCAGTGGAAGTTAACTATGAAGGAACATGGGCCAATGGACAGGGTATACCCATTTTTACCATCGAAGATATGTATGCCGGATCAAACATCCTGCAGTCAGGTCTTGCCCAAATGGGTGTTATACCGACCATCGCTTATGACGCCAATATCTATATTTCACCGGGGCTTGGCACCACAGATGAACACGGCCGCCTGCTTGAGGACAGGTCTCGCCTGGCAATCAAGGCGCTTGTCAGGCTGATTGAAATCGTCTGTAAGTACGCCTACAATTAAGCTCTCAGGGAGGAAAGAGAGGAGGCAGTTTAAGTGGTAAAAATGGTTGTTGTCGGTGGAGGGTGGAGTGGAACGGCCGCGGCGGTTTCAGCCGCCAAGGCCGGCGCCCGGGTAAGTATTGTGGAAAGGACTGACATGCTGCTTGGGACTGGACTGGTCGGGGGAATAATGCGCAACAATGGCCGTTGGACAGCTACTGAAGAAGCCATTGCCCTGGGTGGCGGAGACCTGTTTGATGTTACCGACAGAGTTTCCCGGCACCGCGATATGGAGTTTCCGGGCCACAAACATGCTTCACTGTACGACGTGGCCAAAATTGAGCCTGCTGTAAAGCAACTGCTGCAAGAACTGGGCGTAAAGATAATTCTTGTGAACACTGCGCGTGACGTGGAGATGGATGGCCGGCGAATTAAGGCAGTGAAATTGAAGGATGGAACATTCCTGGAGGCGGATGTGTTTGTTGAGGCTACAGGTACTGCGGGAGGCATGGCCAATTGTACCAAGTACGGCAAAGGCTGTGCCATGTGTATACTGCGCTGCCCCACTTTCGGCACCCGGGTAAGCATAGCTGCCAAAGCCGGTGTTGAGGAGTTTATGGGCGAGAAGTCTGACGGTACCATCGGCGCCATGAGTGGATCGTGCAAGCTTTTTAAGGAATCACTGAGCAAAGATATTATCGAAACACTTGAAAGAAACGGCGTTGCCGTGATACCTGTCCCCGAAGAATTGCAAAAGGGAGATTCTCTGGACAAAAAAGCGTGCCAGCAGTATGCTTTGCCGGAGTATGCAGCCAATGTTATTCTACTTGACACCGGTCATGCCAAATTAATGAGTCCTTTCTTTCCGCTGGAAGTGCTGCGCCAGATTCCCGGCTTCGAGGAAGCTCGCTATGAAGATCCTTACAGCGGAGGCATGGGCAATTCAATGCGATACCTTGCGCTCTCGCCGCGTGATAACTGCCTGCAGGTGGAAGGCGTGGACAACCTGTTCTGCGGTGGTGAAAAAGCCGGCCTGCTGGTAGGCCATACCGAAGCGATTATTACAGGGACTCTTGCCGGCCATAATGCAGTGCGCTTTGAACTTGGGAAAAAGCCTCTCGAATTGCCGCGTACATTGATGGTCGGTGAATCCATTGCCTGGGTTAAAGAACAAATGGCAGCTCCAGGTGGCCTTGGCCTAAAGTATACCTTTTCGGGCTCAGTGCTCTTTGACCATTTGAAAGCACTTGACCTTTATACCATAAACAAGACTGCTATCCGCCACCGCGTGGAGGCCTGCGGCCTGACGGATGTCTTTGACAGCCGGCTCGTCAGCCATTAACAGTGACCCATGGCCTAAACACCATATTGGCACCGTAAATATACTGAATAGTAAATATATTAACTACTGTGATTAACCTGAAAGTAAATACTCAATGCGTGTCCATAAAAAGTCATAAGCGACCTGCTTGCCGTATTTACTTCCTGCGTGGCGTAGGCGTGTACAGATGTGAAAAAAAGAAAGGATGTGAGGAGAAGTTATTTATAAGCGGGAAACTCGTTTGAGCACAGTAGAAAAAAGAGGGAGGTTATAAAATGGATGTAACATTGACACTTTCCCATTGGCTGTACCTGTTAATTGTTCTTGTTGTTATTATTACTATGATTAAAAGGCGTGACGTAGTCATGCCCAGTCTTGTGGGTATCTTTCTTCTCGGCCTGCTTTACGCCGAGGGGTCTGCGGTCAGCCAGATTGTTTTCGCTATCCAGACTTCTTTCCGTGCACTGCTGACCGCCGGTGAGGATTTGTTTGATATCATGCTGGTTATCGCCCTCATGGTGGCCATGCTTAAAGCTATGTCCAAATTAGGCGCCGATAATCTGATGGTGGCGCCGGCGCGCCGGCTGCTGAAAAATCCTCATATCGGTTTCTTTGCACTGGGCAGCGTGATGTATATCTGCGCCCTGTTCTTCTGGCCTACTCCCGCCACAGCCCTTGTCGGCGTCATGCTGGTGCCGGTCGCTATCAGTGCAGGCCTGCCTGCCATGGCTGCCGCCATGGCTGTCAACATCTTTGGCCACGGCATGGGCCTCTCCGGTGACTTGATTATCCAGGGCGCACCCGGCCTGAGCGAGCGTACCGCAGGCCTGGTGAGCGGCTCCATGCTCACTGACGTTGCTATTCTTTCCTGGGTGGCAGGTATTGTTGCCATCGGTGTCGCCTATATGATGATGCACAAGGAAATTTCAGCCAACTATGCAAAAGTAAAAAGCGGTACTTTTGTGGCTGAGACCAGCCTGATGGCAGCAACATCGGAGACTGAAACATCTCCGCATGCCCGTACAATGGCGATCCTTGTCCCCGTTACTTTTATCGCAATAGTAGCCCTGATGATTCTCACCAAGTATATCCCCTCTATGCCTCACCTGCGCGGCGGCGACGCCACCGCTTTACTGGGCGGAGCGGCAGTTTTAATGTTGATTATCAACAGTATTGCTGCAGACGGCAACAAGGCACTGGAATCAATAGTGGAGCATATTCGCTACGGCCTGAATTATGCGATTAAAATTTTTGCCCCTGTTATCCCCATTGCCGGTTTCTTCTTCCTGGGCGCCGGCGCTGCCACCCAAATCCTTGGTGAAGGCGCTCCTGCCCTGCTCTTTGACTTGGGGAGAGCATTGGCTAATGCACTGCCAATGAACAAGTTTGCTCTTTCTTTCGGCAACGTGATTATTGGTATTATCACCGGCCTCGATGGTTCTGGATTCTCCGGCCTGCCGCTGACTGCCAGCTTAGCCGCCGCCCTTGGCCCCATTGCCGGGGTGCGTGTGGAAGCTCTGGCCGCAATCGGCCAGATGGGCGCCGTATGGTCCGGTGGCGGAACTCTCGCAGCCTGGGCTTTTGGCCTGGTGGCCACAGCCGGTATTGCCGGGGTTAACCCGCTTGACCTGGCGCGTAAGAACTTTATCCCTGTTATTAGCGGCCTTACTGTAGCAGCCATAGTTGCAATGTTTTTGATGTAATCTGGCGGATTAATTTCCTTACAGGAAGAAATAACCGCCAGTGCTTACTGGCGGTTATTTCAAAAATCTACTACTAAGGGATTTGCCGCTTTACCCTACGACCGGGAAACATTACTGCTTGGAAGGGGAAAGTAATGGAAGAAAAAGGACAGCTTTTCTTTTTACTTGATTTTATCAGTCAAAGCGACAAGCCGGTAGGTTCGGGGAGTGCATGTCTTGCTCTGATTACCACCGGCCACCAGGTCAGCGAAGCTACTTGCGGGCGCTTGTTGCGTGAATTGGATGAAAGAGGATTTACTGAAAAACAAGGTTTTAAAGGGCGCATTATAACCAGTGTGGGCAGAAACTACCTCCATACTCTGACGCATGAGAAAAACCGACTGCTTTTCAGCCAGCAGCTTACGAAACTCGTGAACTCACGAAACAAAGAAGAACTGCTGGAAATACTGGTAGCCCGTAAAGCAATTGAAAGAGAGATAGCCCGCCTTGCTGCTTTAAAAATAAATGATGAGCAGTTGGCTAGCCTGGAGATATCAGTAACTTCTTACCTCAACTCTGATAATAATGTGGAAGTGGGCGACTTGTATTTTCACAACGCACTTACAGATGCTGCGGGAAACAGAGTTTTAAAGGCTGCACTCAACCTTATCCGTCAGGACGCTCAGCTCTCACCTGTGCTTGGCTATATCCGCAAGAAAGTACACAGCAAAATATTTACCGACCATCTTAAAATATTTAATGCTGTGGCGGGGCGCAACCCCGTGGCCGCAGAGCAAGCAATGGTAGAGCATATTGAAAACCTGATGGCAGATGTCCACAAATACTGGTCGTTTGCCCACATCGACGAAGAAGCGAATCATTCTTAAAAATAACATAGCCTTTCCGGGAGGAGGCAGCAAGATGGCCAACGGGCTGGACAAAGTTATGGATGCCCTGGATATTGAAACATTCATCGTCGCTAAGGACGAGGATGAAGCAATTAGAACTATACGACAGATTATGACTGATATGGGCTTAAGGGACATCGACGTGGTCTACTGCAAGCACCTCGGGCCGGGAGCCAGAGTAAGAGCGCGGGGGTATGTATTCCGGGCAGGGGATATGTACGGTTGGCTAAAGGAGGCACAGCAATGAGCATTATAAAAAAGGTTGTGCTGGCACCGATGGATCCGGTGCACGACATTGGCCTGAAGATGATTCGCCGCGGATTGGAAGAAGCAGGGCATATTACCTGGCTCTACCCTCCTGATTATTCTCCGCAGGAGATAATACGCGGTATTATGGAGCACCAGGCAGATACAGTACTAATCAGCCGGACACTTGGGTATGGAGTGGAAGAAGTGCTGGCCAGATTTGTCGACCTGCTGGATGCTGCCGGATTGCGCGAGAGGGTTAAAATTGCCGTGGGTGGAATGGCTATCAGGCCTGAACTGGCCGCTGAACTGGGGTTTGACGGCGGCTTTGGTCCCGGCACCACCGTGGAAGAAACGGTGGCCTTTGTCGAGGGCAGGGAATATATACCTGCACGCTGCATGAACAAACACAACCGCTACAATCTGATTGGTGATTACCGGTATGAATTTAAGAACAGGCCTATCAAGGGACTGCTTGACCAGATTACCGCACAGATCCTGGACTGGTCAAAGGAGAGGACTAGTCCGGGCGTGCAGCGGGCGCTGCTGCGCCGCCAGATCCTCACAGACGAAAGCCAGGGCGAAAGTACTGCCTGCCACAAAAAAGAATATGCCAGCCTCTGTGATGATATAGTCAGTAAATACTATACGTCAGGATGCCTTCATCCTCAGACAAGAAAGCTTGGAATAGAAGAGCTGGCTGCCATCAGCCGGTATGTAGAGCAAACCAGGTCCCGCATGAATCCGGAGAACATCCGCCACACCCGCCAGAAACCGGGCGTATTTGTACAATACGGGACGGGTTGCCCATCTATGGATATAGCGCATATAAAAGCCTCCGAAGCCTGGGGTGCCGACGGCGTGGTGCATTTCGATCCATCCTGGGGAGCGCGCAGCGAAGGATTTTTGGAGGGGTATCTGACCCACCACGAAGATGGGTCGGTTATAACGCCTGAAAACCTAAAGTGTATAAAAGAGTCGCTGCAGGAATCGACTCTCTGGCAGGTACGTGCACACCGGGGAGTGAACACTGCAGAAACAGTACTGCTGGCAGGCAATGCGGGGGCAGACCTTACTAAAATTAATATTGCCTACGGCTGTCTTGGCGCGGGCACAGACCCGGAAAGAATGATCGTGGATGGTGTGCAGGCAATTAAATTTGCCGCCCAATATGGTATGCCGTTTGATGTGGTAACCAACGAAGAACTATCCGGAGTACCTGCATACAAAGCGTTTGCGGGCATGCTTATAGTTTCTAACCTGTCACTTGCCCTTGGCGCCATGCCCATATTACAGCCGCTCTTTTGTTACTCACCCGAGGTTATGATTAATGGGAACATGAGTGATAATTATATTGACTTTAACGTGGCGAAGATTTTGGCTCTCAGAAATATTATCAATGCGCCCATCTGGGCCGGTGCGCCCATTGGCTTTCTCACGCAGACGGAAGAGCGGGTACAATCATCCGTCTCGACCGGACTGCATGCCGCATTGGCCGCCTCCCTGGGCGTGGAGGCGATTTCCATTGCGTCTTCAGATGAAGCATATTCAGGAGGGCCAATTGCAGCTGCTTCAAGAATAGACACACTGAAGGCAGTTAAAGAAGCATTCAGGTTTCTGGGAACAGCAACCATTGAACCTACAGCCAGTGCACGCCAGTGGGCGGAGCACCTGGAGGCAGGTATTGAACAGGTTTTACGCCAGGTACTAGAAGTGGGTGATTTTGCGCAGGCACTGCAGCAAGGTGTGCTGGGCAGCCGTGAAGAAGGCGCCTACCCGGGCAGGGCCGGGGCCGGAACCGTCTACAGGGTTTAATGATGAGGATTCTTGGTGTTGCCGGCACGGCCAAAAACACAGGCAAAACAACGACCACAATATCTTTGATTAACAGTATACCGGATCCGGCAATGCTTGGCATCACCAGTATCGGTTATGATGGCGAAGCAATTGACAATGTCACGGGACTGCCAAAACCAAGACTGCATATCCCTGAAGGCGCACTGGTAGTAACAGCTGAGAACTGTTTGCCGGCAGGGAGCGCGTCTCTGCAGAAACTGGAAATGACAGACATCAGTACACCGCTTGGCAGACTGGTGATCGGCAGAGTTTTGCGCGGCGGCCTTGTTGTGCTAGCCGGCCCAAACAGTGAGAATGCACTGAGGGATATTATCAGCCGCCTTAAAAAGTACAACCTTAAATTGCTGCTCGTTGATGGCGCTTTGGGCCGCCTGGCGCCTATGAGCGCAGCCGACGGCCTGATCATTGCCACCGGGGCCTCCCGTAATACATGCCCCACACAGCTGTTACAGGAGGCTCTGGCCATTGAATACCTTTTGTCATTGCCCGTTTTGCCTGCTGTAGAGCCGGTTTTTAGCCTCCCGTCTCTTCTTGTTGAAAGTGATACCGGTCTGTGGCCGGGTGCCGGAGGCTTCATCTATAAGACAGTAGAATTCTCAGGAGTAGTTGATATTAAGCCTTTCTTGCCGATTGCAGAAAGCCTTGAGCTTTTTTCTCCCCTGCCAGGGCTGGTGTTTCATGATCCTGTCAAACTGCTCCTGTGCGGAGATTTGGAAAAAATGGCGGCAAAGCTCTTGCATTATAATAAAAAAGGAGGCAGAGTTGGGGTGCATTCCCCTCTCCCGCTCCTTGCCGTCACAGTTAATCCGTTTTATCCGCACTACAACAAGGTTAACGGACACTACGGCAGCGCTATGCTTCATGCCGACAACCTTTGGCAGGCCTTTAACTCCGGACTGACAGTTCCTGTAGTAGACATAGTGCGCCAGGGAGGAGAAAAATTAGCCGGCATAATAAACTCGCTTATCAATTGTAGTGGTTAATGTCTTTTATTGTGAAGAAGGAATTACAGGCAGGCATCAAGAAAGAAAAAATGCGGGAAAGCAATACTCATCAATGAGAAGAGCAACCTGAGTCTAGTGAAAGGGGAGCCAAGTATGGGCAAAAATATCACTGAAATTCGTTGGCATGCCAGAGGGGGGCAGGGTGCAGTTACCGCAGCCAAAGTATTGGCTGAGATGGCCCTGAGTAAAGGTTTGTATTTCCAGGCTTTTCCTGAGTACGGCCCTGAAAGGATGGGGGCGCCAATCCAGTGTTTTAATCGTCTGAGTGATGAACCCATCCACATGTATTGCGGTGTAACGTCGCCACAACTGGTTGTTGTTGTGGATCCTTCTCTGTGTGATGTAGTAGACTTTAAAGCCGGCCTGATTGAAGCCGGCAGCATTATCATCAATACAGGGGAATGCCCCGCTACTGTCACCGAGAAATACGGTTTGTACGGCTACAAAGTAGCCACAGTAGATGCGACCAGGATATCCATGGAGAAATTGGGCCGCTCCATGCCCAATATACCAATGCTGGGTTCTCTCCTTAAAGTAAGCGGATTGCTTACGGAGGAAGAAGCCCTGGAATTTATTCAGGAATCCTTTGGACACAAGTTTTCGGATAAAGTTGTCAGGGGCAACCTGGAAGCACTAAAGACAGCCTTTGAGGAGGTGCAGATAGGTGAGTAAATGGGATATCAGCAAAATAAAAGAATGGGGCTGGCAGGAGCACCCGATTGGGTCTGTAATTCCGGAAGCAGCCACCACGGACGGCTATGCCACCGGCGGCTGGCGTTCAATCAGGCCGATACTCAACCTGGATAAGTGTGTCCACTGCTTTATCTGCTTTATCTTTTGCCCGGATACATCCATTGTTATCGACGGCGAAAAGATGGCCGGGTTTAACCTGCAGCACTGTAAAGGGTGCGGCATCTGCGCAGAAGTATGCCCGCCCAAAGCGATACACATGATGAATGAGGCTGAGGCGCTGGGCCTTGAGAAGTGTCTTTTACCCGAAGAAAAACCAAAAGAAGAAAAAAGTGCCTGAGATGGCGGGAGGAGAGTAAAAAATGCAAAGGACAGTTGCTCTGGTCGGGACTGATGCTGTAGCTGAAGCTATGCGTCAGATTAACCCCGACGTAGTACCCGCGTACCCCATTACACCTCAGACATCCATCGTAGAGACATTTTCTCAGATGGTGGCTGACGGCGCGGTTAATACTGAAATGATAAATGTTGAAAGTGAACACAGCGCCATGAGCGCTGCCATAGGTGCTGCTGCTTCCGGAGCCCGGGTAATGACAGCCACCTCATCACAGGGTCTGGCCCTGATGTGGGAAATACTCTATATCGCCTCTGGTTTACGGCTGCCGATAGTTATGACAAACGTCAATCGTACTCTTTCCTCGCCTGTAAATATACACTGCGACCACAGCGACAGCATGGGAGCAAGGGACTCCGGCTGGATTCAGCTTTATTCAGAAAATGCCCAGGAAGCTTATGACAATATACTACAGGCTATCCGCATCGCTGAACACAAAGATGTACTGCTGCCGGTAATGGTTATGATGGACGGCTTTATCATCAGCCATTCTATTGACAGGCTGGATTTAATAGACGACGAAGCTGCAGGCAAATTCATCGGCACACACAAGCTTGAGAACTCGCTTTTAGACGACCAGAACCCGACTTCCTGGGGTTCTTTTGACGGCCTTCACGGCTATTACTTTGAGGTCAAACGTGCCCAGGCCGAAGGAATGAAAAACGCACCTGCCGCAATTAAACAAATTGGCGAAGAATACGGCCGCATCTCAGGCCGCCCTTACAGTTTCTTTGAGACATACAAAATGGATGATGCCGATCTGGCCCTGATTGCCCTGGGTTCGGCAGCCGGCACCATGAAGGCCGCTGTGGATGAACTGCGTGCAAAAGGCGTCCGTGCCGGGCTGTTAAAACTGCGTATGTACAGGCCATTCCCGTCAAAAGAACTGGCAGCGGCCCTCTCCCATGTCAGCACAGTGGCAGTATTTGACCGCTCCGATACTCTGGCCGGAGAACTCGGCGGCCCTGTTTTTGTAGAAACACGCTCATCTTTTTATGATGCAGAGAAACGCCCGCTTATTCAGAACTTTATCTACGGCCTCGGCGGCCGTGACTTAAATGTAGACCTGATTCTGCAGGCTGTTGCTTCAATTAAATCAAACAATCTTGTCACTTACCTTGGCGTCCGCGAATAAGACGCGTCAGAAGACTATAACGGAGGGATATAAATGGCTATAAAATTGTCCGAAATAGTTAAGAAGACCGACCACCTCGCCGGCGGGCACCGACTGTGCCCAGGGTGCGGCGCTTCAATAGCTGTACGGCAGATTCTTCTTGCTGCACCTGAGAACTCTCACATTGTAGTCAGCGGTGCAACCAGCTGCCTGGCGGTATCCACAGCCATCTACCCATATAATGCCTGGAGGGTATCTTTTATCCACAGTGCCTTTGAAAATGCCGCCGCCACCATCAGCGGCGCGGAAACAGCATACCGCGCCCTTAAAAAACAGGGTAAAATAAACAAGGACACCTACTTTGTAGTCTTCGCCGGAGACGGCGGAACCTACGATATCGGTTTTCAGGCACTTTCAGGCATGCTTGAGCGCGGCCACCGCGCCCTCTATGTCTGCTACAACAACGAAGCCTATATGAACACCGGCATCCAACGCTCAGGTGCCACCCAACTGGGCACCTGGACTACCACCTCTCCCCACGGTGAAAAAAGCTCCGGTAAAGCTGAAAACCGCAAAGACCTGACAGCCATCGCCGCCGCCCACAACATCCCCTACGTGGCACAAGCAGGCATCCACAACTGGCGCGACACTTTTACCAAAGCGCAAAAAGCTTTTCAGACAGACGGCGCCACACTGATCAATATCCTCGCCCCCTGCCAGCGCGGCTGGCGCTATCCCATGGAAAAGACAATCGAAATCACCAAGCTTGCCACAGAAACATGCATCTGGCCTCTTTACGAAGTAGAAGACGGTATCTGGCGCCTCACTCAAAAAATCCGCAACAAAAAACCAATACGTGAATATCTTGAGCTGCAGGGCCGCTTCAGCCACCTTTTCAAACCCGAAAACGAAGGGGTCATTGATCAACTTCAGGCCTTCATCGACAAACAGTATGAGCGCCTGCTAGAGCGCTGCGGCGAGAAATAGCTATATTAAAGGCCCGTGTTAGCACGGGCCTTTGTACCAGTATACCCTGCCGCGATATGTAAATAAATTCCTTACTGCATTTACGCTTGAAATTGCACCAGACATATTGTATAATAACATAGCGTCGGGGCGTGGCGCAGCTTGGTAGCGCGCTTGACTGGGGGTCAAGAGGCCGCAGGTTCAAATCCTGTCGCTCCGACCATAAAAGCCAATAATCACGGGAGTTATTAGCTCCGGTGATTTTTTTATTTCCTTCCAAAACTGCAATTTCACCACAATTCCACCACATGTACTGGTTTCACCACATTGAACCTCCATTTTATATGCTTTCTTTTTTTACTTGCTGCTCAAAAAGCTCATCAAATTTTAGGATAGCTTGAGCCTGCTGGTCAGGTTCAGAATGAGTATAGGTGTTAATGGTGAATTTCACATCTGCATGGCCGAGCCGTTCACTGATAAGCCTGTCATTCACACCTAGAGCATAAAGTATCGTAGCGTGTGAATGGCGAAGCTCATGAAAACAAATTTTTAATAAACCAGCGGCTTCTATAGTTTTTTTAAACTGTCTGCTTACGTAGTTTGGGTCATAGAAACCGCCTTCAATCTTTGTAAAAACAAAATCATCAGGAGAAGGATATTCAGTGATGTTGTTTTCCCCTCGCCGTTCTGCTTTCATCAGTGTCAGATGATGTTTTAATGCTTTTATCAGATAAGGAGACAGCGGTATTTTGCGGAGGCCGTTTTTAGTCTTAACGTTGGAAATAGTTGGTTTACCCTTAACTGGGATTAATGCCTGCGATATTAAGGCTGTTCTTTTTTCCAGGTCTATATCACCCCAACGAAGGCCCAAGACTTCACCGCGCCGCATTCCGGTAAAAATGGTCGTCAAATACACAGGGTAGAGTCTATCATTTTTTGTATGGTCTAAAAACTGAAAAATCTGCTTTATATTCCAAGTTTTGTGTTCATGTTCAGTTTGTTCTGTTATTTCTGTTTGTATTGCCGCATTGTATGCAATTATCCGCCATTTAACAGCCTTGTTTAATGCGGCTCTTAATACTTTACGGATATACCTTACCGTAGTGGGGGAAAGCTTGCCGGACTCACCGTCAGCTCGTGAGCCATCACCCTGTTTATCCGTCAATAATTGTTGAATATCCAATGGTTTAATTTTAGTTAAGGTTAATTTGCCAAGTGTTGGGTTAATGTGGTTTCGTATTGTGCTTTCATAGCTGTCATACGTAGTTTGACGAATATTAGGCTTAATGTGAACGAGCCATTGTTTCTCCAGAAATTCAGCCAAGGTTATTTTTGTAGGAGGTACAAACGTACCATTAGCTATCTTGTATTCAATTTCGGCAAGCCGGTTTTTAGCACTACTTTTTTTGCCATTGATGGTTTCCCTACCTCTTTCGCCGTTTGCACACCAGCGTATTTCCCAAGAATCTTTGCCTTGCCTGCGAATGCTACCCATTAATTTTACCCTCCTTTCGTGGTGAAATTGTGGTGGACACTTTATAAGCCTTTATATTACGGGCATATATAAGCCTCCTCTTAATCAATAGTTAAGAGGTAAGACTTATTTTTTTAATTTTCCTCCAGCCACTCAGCTACTTTTTCACGTGGTAATTTGGTTTCGGCGGCGATTTCATCAATGGTCTTGCCTTGTTCTGATAAGTTTACTACGTTCTTTTTTTGTCGCCACATGGCCATACGGCAATTATCATGATATTTTCTAGTGATGCGGGTCTTTTCTGTCACCTCCAGCAAATAGCCGCACCACTCGCACTGAATAAATGTTTTTTCTCCTGTCACAGCCAAATACATCTGAAGCCAAAGAGCACGAAGTAAGTTATCCGGCATAATGTACGGGTACAGGTTCCAGGAGCTGTCTTCAAGAGGCATTAATGAAATGCCGCCTTTTAGCTTTCGAGATAATATCGTTTGCAAAAAGAATTTAGCTGGAGCGATAAGGTCATTTTGGGTAAAGGTATTGAATATAGCCTCACTTTGGGGATTATTTGCAGTTAAGTAACGAGAGTTACTGAAGGGTGAAATTACATAGAATACATCCGTTCCGTCAATTTTATCCCAACGTATATAGAGGCCTAAATCTTCAAACCTTTGTTCTTCAAGGCATCGCCAGATTCGATAAGTAAGGGCAAACTCAGATATTTCATTGCACCACAGCTTAAAAGGTTCAATATTAATTGGTTTTTCTATTTTATTATGACTGTCAGGTACAATTAGGTTGCCTTTAGTTAAATTTCCATATTTGTTGGCAAACTTCAGAATTGCTTTTGTTGACGTGGGTTCAAGCTTGGCAAATCTGGAAAACAATTCAGGTTCATCTTCAAGTGGTGAATAAATCCTTCTTTTTGGCTCTCCGTATTTTTCTACAAGGAAAAGGCCTTCGCTTTTTTCTGTTGCATCAGGGTGGATTTTCACCCAGGTGTAGCCTTTTTTGGGAACTGACCAGGAAAAATACAATAATATCGCCTCCAAATTTTATAATTTCAAGAAATTTTTTTTGGAAATTTTTAAGCTTAGGAGAATGTTTTAAAAGTAGACAAAAGTGTTTAAAAGTAAACAAAAGAAATGAGAAAATCTTAAATTTTATTACTATGGAAATTTTTTGTTATTATAAATAGACCATGAAACTTTAAAATTACCGCTATGACAATATTTCGATACTATATCTTGCTTTGTTATAGTATTGAAAATTCTACTCTGTGGATTTATAATATACTTAAACGCACAAAAAATCAAGAGAGAGGGAGATGTAATTTATGGATATTGAGGTAAAAAAATTACTGCGAGAGAAAATGTTTTTGACTGTACCAGAATTTAATAGGATTACCGGCAATTCACGCTCTTTGACGTACAAACTCATTAAAAGTGGGGCCATCCCAGCAAGCCGTTTCGGTTCCGCTATCCGGATTCCTGTTAGCTATTTGGCAGGATTAGATGAAAATTTTCAAAGATAATTAAAAAAACGGCCCTTTTTTGAAGGCCGGACTCTAAAGTAACCATGTGTACACTAGCTAAATAGGGGGTGTTTTGAGATGATATTCGAGTGTGAAATATGCCTTAATCCAGCAGAGCTTGTATTCAGGAGAGAAAATCCTTCATCGAGGAAAATAAATGTATGCCGCAGGTGTTATAATGCTTTTCAAGGTATTCAACTCAAAACTCCTAAGCAACGCGCCGAGAATGCTGTTTTTTTAGCCGCTCATGAATTCTGCGCAGAGACAGGACTTTCTTATGAAACAGTGTGTCGTTTCGCTGAAAAAATTATCAAAATTATGGGCCGGTATCATTGGGAGACAGTTATATGTGATGATATGCGAGGTGATGAGGGTGGCTCGGTCACGCAACATAAAACCAGGGTTCTTCAAAAATGAACACCTTGCCGAATTAGACCCGTTAGCCAGAATATTGTTTGCTGGTTTATGGACATTGGCGGATAGGGAGGGGAGGCTTGAAGACCGTCCAAAACGCATTAAAGCGGATGTTTTGCCTTATGATAACTGCGACATTGACACCCTTCTTAACAGCCTTGCTAATAATCAGGAGCAGTTTATTATCCGTTATGAGGTTAATGGCGAACGGTATATACAAATTAAAAATTTTCTACGGCACCAGCACCCTCACATAAAAGAACAGGCTAGTATCATACCAGCACCAGATATGCACTGTATTAACACGGTGCAAAAACAGGACGAGCATGGAAGCTGCCCGTCTGATTCCCTTAACCCTCATACTGATTCCCTTAACCCTCATATGGTCACGTTTGAGTATCTATGGTCTTTGTACCCAAAGAAAAAAGGTAAGGGTAAAATTTCCGAAGCACAAAAAAAGAAGCTACATAAAATTGGTGTACAAAAAATTGAAGCTTGTATAGAGAGATACAAAAAAGAAACTACCGGCAAGGAAGAACAGTTTATCCAACATGGTAGCACCTTTCTTAATTCTGGTTATGTTGATTACTTAGATGAAAATTATACAGATAAAAAGCCTTCCAAGGATGAAAAAGAGAAGCCAATAATCTCTGGCTGGGAAAGCGTTAATATGTCTCCCAATGTGCGCGCATTGATGGAGGAGCAATATGATGCATAAGTTGCCGCACGATATTGAATCTGAACGGGCGTTATTAGGGTCGTTAATTTTGGACAACCAAAACATTCCATTGGTTTTATCAGAAATAGCGCCATCTGACTTTTATGTTAGCCAAAACCGGCTTTTATTTCAAGGAATTCTGGAATTTTATGAAGCAGGAAGCCCCGCGGATATAGTAGCCTTGAATTCCTATATGCTGGAAAAACAGCCTGGATTCGCTGGTATAGCAGAAATTACAAAACTTGCTGAATTGGCAACTCCATCACTTGTGGATAACTACGCGAAAATAGTAAAAAGTAAGTCGGCGAGACGCAGGCAATACAAGGCTTGTTTTGAGGGAGCGCAAATTGCACTTAATGAAAGTGAGTATTCCGTTGCTGAAGCTTTTTTAGAAATTGATAAAAAATTAAAAGAAGCGGCCAATGTATTACCACATGTGGAAGTTCATGAAATAAGCAACCTTGCAAAACAACGGTATAACGACTATTACGAAAATAAAAAAACAAATGGCATAAAAACCGGCTTTATTGACATTGACAAAATTATTAATTTCATGGCTGACGGACAGTTAATTATAATCGCTGGACGGCCTGGAATGGGAAAAACTCAGTTAGCCTGTGATATTGCGCTGAATGTAAGTAAAGACGTAAATACCCTATACTTCACGATGGAGATGACTAAGGAGCGGATTACGGACAGGCTGATATGCTCCATATCAGAAATAAACGGCAATCATTACAAGGCACGGACATTAACGGAAGAAGAACAAATTAAAGCTATCTCCGGAATTGGTGAACTTACTAAGCGGAGGATAAGGGTGGTTGACAAAAGTGTGACAACAAAGGACATCAGAAGCCGGTGTTACCGCGAAAAGTATGATAATGGCCTTGGCCTTGTCATCATTGATTACCTTGGCAAGATAGCTGATAAGCGGCAGAAAGGCATGACAGGGGATGAACACCTGGGGAGTATTGTAAACTCACTTCAGGTAATGGGGAAGGAGTTGAACGTGCCTGTAGTGCTTTTATGCCAGCTAAACAGACAGGTAGAATATCGAAAGCCTCCTATGCCTTTAATGGCTGATTTGCGTGGGAGTGGTAACATTGAACAAGATGCCGATGTAATTATGTTCATCTATCGGGATGAATATTACACGTCAAAACGTCCTGGTGAAGCGGATGTCATCATAGAAAAAAACCGTGACGGTTCCCCTGGGAGATGCGTATTAACATTTTCAAGTAGTGAGCCAAAATTCAAAAATATGAGTAAATTCAAATACCAATAGCCTTAAAAACTTTTGAGGGGGTGAGCCTATTTGCGTAGGTGGCACTGACCTTACACTCCACGAAAAGCGTTTTATTCAGGCTGTACTGCGGCGATATCCCTTATTTAAAAAAGAGTTGGCACAGCTTGAAGTTCAGCGGCAAGAGTTGGCACAGTCCTTCCCTGCCGCAACTTGGGAAAATCGCGTGTCCAGTCAAACAGCATTAACTGACCCGACAGCAAAAGCCGCCTTCCGGCTGATAAGGCTACAGGAACAATGGGCAAAGGTTAACTTTTACGTGCAGGCAGTGGAGGACGTGCTGGCCGTCCTACAGACAGAGCGGCGGCGGCTTGTGGAACTTAAATACTTTAAAGGAAACTCCCAGTTTGAGATAGAGAACCAGCTTAGTATGAGCCAGTCAACACTTTACCGGTTGGAAAAAGAGATTTTGATGGTTTTTGCTCACCGGTTGGGAATTTAAAAACAAGAGGTTAAAAAACATGGGTAAAATATCGGAGCTTGAAATTAAGCTTTTAAATTCATCATCAACTTCCCCGTTTGGCAAGCCTGACAACATGCTCCGCATTTTCTCCGCACATCCTCCGAACAATACCGGTATTCAGATAGGATAAGTAGGCAATAATACAAAAAAAACCTATTGAGTAGGCAGAGAAAGCGGCTGCATTGGCTTAAGTGTCGCAGGCAGAAGAACGCTCTGTCTTTTAGGTGGTTCTCATTTTATCTGGTACTGGGGGCTATTTTAGGTTGGTAAGCGAAAAAAACCCAGAAAAAGTTATTACTTATAGAAGGAAAATTCAAAATAATGTCTAACAACATATTGTACCTCACTATTACTATGAGCAGATTATTTTACCGGAAGGGTGGACGGTAAAAAGTGGAAAGGTACAATTACCGGATTTTTTATGTTATGCCAAGAGGTTCGCGGATGGGGAGTTTTGGAAAAATGACGGAACTAGAAATGAAAGCAGAGGTTGAAAAAATACAAAAACAGGGTGCAACAATAGAAAAAATTGAAAAAGATGAACAGTTAGTTTGATTGTAAGCATTAACATATCTAATGGACTGCTGCTACCAGCAGTCCATTATTATTTTGGCTTCCACGTAAAATGAAGCTTTTCCCTCGTTTTGGGTTTATACCGGCTCTGAATAGATGGGAATTGTTATTATCCATCCCTTAGCTTTACCATATTTTAAAGTGCTTTCATGCATCTTTAGCTCGGTGGCAAAAAGGTCATAAAACACACTACGGAGACCATCATTTCTTATACACTCAATCACAGCACGGACATGCAAATCAATGGCACTTTGCATGCCACTCAAAATAACTTCATACATGAAGCTGTCTTCTGCCGACTCAGGCTCGATGGTAACAGGAGTTGAAACAGGAGGGCGACTGGGCAACAGTATTTCATATTTAAGGCATAACTCCTGCAGCGTTTTTGCCTCAGTTTCAAGCCTTTTAATTCCCTGACTCAAGATAAGCCGAAATTCTTTATCATGAGCAAAGCTGAGGAAAAACTGTGTAAGCTGAAGTTGATGGTATCTCTGGGCAATATGGTCGAGAATATGAAATGCCTCACCTGTCGTCAATGCTTCAGTTAACTTAGATTTAGAAGTCTTGTAGGCGGGAGGTTCATCCATCCACCCTTTAAGCTTTCCATATTTATAAACCATTTCAAAATTCTCAAGGTGTTTCTCCAAATCGTTGCGGATGATTTTCCTGAGCATATCATTAGTTGTAGACGTCCGATATGCTGTAATGAGGGGGTACATTTGTGCCACTATATCGTTATAAATTCTCTTAAAGATAAAGTCGTCTGTAACCTGATTTATTTTAGCACTGGTTCTATAGTCATAGGGGGGTCTTTTCGGGACTTTAAGCTGTAAAGCTTTTGCCGCATCTTCATATTGCTGTATATGCTTGTCCCACTCATTCACGAGATTTGTCAAAAGCATAGTAAAGTCACGGTCATGGGTCATGTCTTTTAATAACCGAATGGTATCCGTGCTGTGATACCTGGCTCTCAACATGTTCCAGAGATTAAAGGCTTCCTTGATGTCTATCTCCTGTTTTAGTCCTCTTGATTGTTTAAAAATGGAAATGCCCAAGCTGTTCACCTGCTTTTCTTTTTAACATTGATGGGAATAGGAGTCATCCAGTTAGATAATTATTAAACCGGTTCTCCGTAAATTGGCACTACTTTTGTCCATCCTTTCATTTTTCCATACTTGACATATTTATCATACATCTGTAATTCCTCTTTAAACAGGTTTAACCATATCTGCCGCAGAGCGTCATTTTTAATAGTCTCTATAATTGCTTTTATATGTAAATCTACCGAACCGATAATACCATTAAAAATATAGCTAAACATCATTTTATCAGTCATTGTTTCTGGGTCGATGGGAGATTTTACCGATGCCGCAGGTCTTTTGGGAAGTGTTACCTCAAAGTTAAGTGCATACTGTTCGAGCATACTAACTTGTTTATTAAGGATAGTTTGTCCAGCCAGTAATATTGCCCTAAAATCGAGGTCATGTGCAAAGCCATGGAAAAAAGCGGTTAGTTCCAGTTGGTCATATCTTTGGGCAATATGGTCCCAAATATGAAAGGCCTCGGCTGTCGAAAGCTGTTCACGCATAACCGGTGTGGCAGTTTTATAAGCAGGTGGAGGCTCTTCCCAGCCTTTCATCTTCCCGTACTTGTATAACATTTCAAAGTCTTTTATATGACCTGTTAAATCGTTAATAACATGCACCCTTAAGGTGTCATTTGTAGTTGTAGAGCGTAATGCATGGGTGAGAGAGAAAAGCTGAGCCATCATATCAGCAATAATCTTATGATAAATATACTCATCTGTAATATCATTAATACTGGTCGAGAACTTTATATCTAGTGGAGGCCTGGTCGGCAGGGTAATTTTAAACTTTCTACCCTCTTTTTCCAATATATCTATTTGTTGCTTGAAATGAGTTAACAGTGTGTTAAGTACAATCGATAAATCCCTGTCGTGGACAAAGTTACTAAAAAGCTGAACCGTTTGGGCACTAAGATATCTGGCTTTTAAAAGGTTCCAAATATTGTATGCTTCCTGGATATCAATTTGTTCTCTTCCACCTCTGGCCCTTTTGAAAATTGAAGTTGGTGTCATTATTTGCTCCTTTAATTGAAACCGGATTTTTTAATATTGTACTTTAAAAGTGCTATTAATATTCAAGAACAGAAACATGGTAGTTATAGCTTTTATACTTCCTGCTTTAATCTATCGTCAACCCAGTTTAGGGTTAAGCCTAACATTATTCCCCAAAGTGAAGCACTAATAAAGTTGGTTACAGCCGTTTTTAACGGAGGAGCTTGAAGTTCAGCTATTTGAAAAAAAGTTGTGGCCGAAAAAGATATGAACCATATAGCCGTTCCATACATAAAGCCCTTTAACAAATAACTCCTGCTTGATACTAAGGGAACTGTAAGCGCAAAAATAGTCCCTAAAAATCCCAGGAATATAAATACTGCAATTACAGCAAATATTACTTTCCCAATTGTGGCAGGTGGGCTGCCAAACAGAAGAACTCCCATAAATTCTGACCAGCGCGCAGTTGTAAAATTTATGTAATAGCTTCCGAAGTTAAGGGCAAATGGTACTATTCCGCTAATAATACCTGCAATAAACCCTCTTGTGATTCTATCTTTCATATCCATTTTATGAGTTTTACCTTCCTCTTTAGGTATGCTTGTTTGAAAGCATCAGGCTATTGTTATTCCCATTTCTTCTCAAATTCAGGCGTTAGCAGAATGTTGGTTGTGTGTCCTACTTCCATATGGCACTCCAAACAAGACCGGCCTTCCTTTATCAAAGCATAGTGATTAGCTGCTTCATTACTTAGTCTTGTTGCATCCGGAAACTGCCTGTAATCGCCAAGGTGACACCCGATACAATTTTGCTCAAACACTCTTGCTCCCCCAGGTACTGTATATTGGTTTGTTACTGTCTGATAAACATGGTTTATTCCTCTGGCCTTTGAATCAATTTTACCCAGGAAGCCCCTGAATTCATGACAGTGCACACAGTTTACTGACTGGTGGGGTGACTCATCCCAGGACTGAACATACGGCTCTATAAAATGGCAGGAAGCACAGTATGATTGAGGCGAATAAGTAATGTAGTATAAACCCGTAAAAGCTGTGTACAGGGCAGCTAGAGATGCAAGGCTTATTATAATGATTTTATAATACATTTTCATTGATTCACCATTGCCTTAAACGGGAAATAATTCTTTACATAGTAGCATTTGTTTTTACATGCCTGTTTATACTTTCAACCGTTATGATATTTACTATTTTAATGGCTCTTACTGCAACATTGATGATTACAAGTAAAAAGCTCCAGTTGCCTCTGAAGCGAGGCAAAAGGAGCTTCTTGGTGGTTTAAGTATTAGCCTGTCTGTTAAGCACGATATAAAGCAAATGTGTGCGGCTTTCTTCAGTTCAGTATTTGTGTTAATTATTTACAGCCTAGTCTGGATAAAATACTAATATATGGGTATAATTTTCCAGTGTGGATACTAGGGAACATACTTAAAATAAGGATGGGAATTAACTTTGGGCAAGAAGATAAAAGAAACAAAATTTACTTGTAAAGCCTGTGGTAATGAATGGTTTGTAGGAAAACAGGATGCGCTAAAGAATACAGGAGATGCACTATCCAATGCAGGTAAAAGTATGATGTGTTGTACTGGCTGTGTTCCTGCACTACTGATACCGACTAAAAAAACAACTGATTTCTCAAAGTGTCCAAAATGTAATTCTACAGCCGTAAAAAAAGAAGTAGTGGAGCATGACGTTGACTAGAATGATAATCACTTTAATAAGGTTTTACCAAAAACGCCTTTCTAAATTGACTGGTAATTGTAGGTTTTATCCAACTTGTTCAGAATACGCAATTATAGCTATTAAAAAGTATGGAGTTGTTAAAGGTTTAAAAAAGAGCGTTAATCGTTTATTCAGGTGTAGGGCAGATAATTACAGTAGTTGTATTGATTATCCTTAGTATATGTAATTATTGACAGGGGGTTGTAGGTTACTTTAAAACATCCTTGCCAAAATTGATTTTGTTAAGGAGAAGCTCCAGTTGCCTCTGTAACGTGGCAAAAGGAGCTTGTATGAGGTTTGGTATTAGCTTGTCCGTTTTAAATCTGTGTAGGCCCAAATATACCACGTTAACTTTTTTGTTTGTTCTTCAATTTGTCCAGCAGATTTTTTATTTTCTCCTCCTGCTTCTTTGTGCCTTCAGCATCAAGTTCAAAAGACACTTTCAACCAGCTTCCTTCCCGAACACCTTTGGGGAGAAGTTTTTTTGGTATATCCGCTTTTATCTCTTCATCCCCAAATAATACAACAGCGTAGTCACCTTCAAAACGGTCAATAATAGCTTTCATATTGGCCTCCTAATTTAAAGCTTTATTGAACTGTAAAATTAACCCTGACGCTTTCTCCGCCACCATTAATGTCAATTGGCCAAGAGCCAGGAGTTGTGTTTGCGCCGACTTTCCATGTCCAGCTAACCTTTCCATCAGAGCCTGATGTTTTTGTTTCCAGACCAGAAGCTTTGCTAGGCCCTGACTTATAAGTGACTGTAATTGAGTACTGTGTGTTTGGCTTTCCCTGGACTGTTATGCTAGCTGTTCCCCCTTGGGGTACTGTTTCTGTATAGCTGATAACAGAAAGCTTATTTTCGGGAGCAGGCGTAGGTGTAGTGGTTGGAGTAGTAGGCGTAGGCGTGGGGGAGGAAGTAGCAGGCTCAGGTACTTTAGGTGGGGTGTACTGATAAGGTTGTTTCTGGTTAATATCATAAGTTTGTCCGTCAGTGGTAATAACAATTGTCCCATGTAAATCAGTCCGATAAGTTTTTACGCCAGCTTCAGTAAGTTTAGCAAGTGTTTCCTGATGTGGATGGCCGTAAGTGTTATTTTTTCCACTCATTATAACGGCTACTTCCGGCTTAACTGCATTAAGAAATGCGGTTATTGTACTGGTTCGGCTCCCGTGATGGCCTACTTTTAACACTGTGCTGTTAAGGTCATAGCCTCGGCTTCTTATCTGATTTTCTGCCGCTTGCTCGGCATCGCCAGTCAGCATGAAGCTGACTTCACCAAATGTTATTTTGACTACTATGGATGCATCGTTTAGATGGCGGCTTGAAGGGGAAACAGGATGCAGTATTTCCATTTTAGCACCGCCACCCAAATCACGGGACATACCGGCACGGCCTTCAGTAAAGATAATGTTCTTCTCATCAATGAGAGTAAGGTAATCTTCAAAAGTCTTGGTTGTATGGACAACGCCTGGGTCAATAACCTCTTTTACAGGGATACTCTGCATGACGTTAATAAGGCCACCAATATGGTCGGCGTGAGGATGAGTACCGATAACAACATCCAGGCTATTTACGCCTAAATTACGCAGGTAATTGACGACAGTATTGCCACGGTCACCGCCATCAATAAGGATATTTTGTGTAGGTGTTTGAACGAGTATTGCATCACCCTGGCCTACGTCTATAAAATGCACCTTCATCTGTCCGGTGACAGTTGTGGTGGATGCTGGAGCTGTTGCGCCTGGGGTAGTTGCAACAGGTTTATCTTTTTCAGACAAACCCTGGCTCGCTCCTTCAGTTTTTTCGCTGCTCTGATCCTCAGCTATTTCTTTTTCATCTGATTCTATTTGCTCTGATTCTTGTTGTCCCACTGCCGTTACTGGCGGTTCGCTTGGTGGGGATGCTTTTTCTGACGGGCCGGAAATAGCTGCACCTGTAATAAATAAGAAAAATGATACTACTGTTATGATAACTGCAGTTTTTTTAACTTTCTTTTTAATAAAGTTGTAGATTAGCATTACTAGGCCTGCGAAAAAGCCCAATAATCCAATAAATGCCAAAAAGTCACCCATTTTTATTTACCTCCGATGATTTTTTGTATTAAATCTTTATCATTTAGCGTTGTTTATTTTGGTTTCTTCCCAGACACTGGTAATAATGCGTGTAATGTGTTGCAAATCTTCCTTCTCCAATTTTTCCAGTTCGTTTAGTTTGTTTTTTACATATTCTATCTGTTCACTGGCTACAGATTTTTTCTGTTCGCCGTGAGATAATTTATCAACAAAGTATGTGGCTATGCTACCTGTGACCATACCAAGAAAGCCAATGCCCCCCAGCATAAGGATAGCCGCAACAATTCTACCGCCTGCAGATTCTGGTGAAATATCCCCATAGCCGACTGTTGTAGCCGTAACAAGAGCCCACCAAAGGGCATCCCCAAAAGTGTCCATGTTTGGTTCAAAAGCTTTGATACTGATAGCTCCAGTAATAATCAGGCAAGCTGTAAATAAAAGCATATAATGAAGCCCATTGGTTGTTAAAATGCCTTTAAGGTTATAAACAAACTTACGTCCGATGACAATAATACGTCCTACTCTGGTAATCCTAGTAGCCCTGGAAAGGCGTGTAGTACGAGATAGCCTTGTTAGCCTGGTTAGTCGGGCCAGACGTGCTAACCGAAAGGCCTTGTCAAAAGGCATAATTGCAATTAAGTCAAAAATGTTACTTTTAAAGAACTTCCATTTTTCTTTAGTACGGGCCAGCCGGTAAAAGTAGTCTACTGCAAAGACTGCCAAAATAGAAAAGTCAATTTTAGCGAGAAGGAGTTGTTGTGCCTCATTTAAGGGACGGGTAAATTCAATAATTAACACTGCCAGAACAGCAAGGGCAAGGAAAGCCATAATAAGTTCATAAATGTAATATAATTTTTTTTGGTTTGACAAGACGGTAGTTGCTAATTTCATTTCAGCAAAAGCTCCCTTTTTTACCTTTTAATTCTAATTAAATTAAAGAAAACCGCAGAATTTCCTGCAAAAATAATAAATAAATAAGTATATATATAACTATAATAAATCTTCGTATAAAAACTGCTATACCATATTAGCTGTTCCAAACAGTTAAGGCAATGCAAAATATATGGAAATAAAGCAATATCTCACAATGAGGAAGCTAGTTGCCCATTTTATTTTTTAAGGCTTCACCTTTCAATAAAAAAGAACTGCCGGATAGCAGCCCTTTAATAAGGTCAAATTTTACCCCCTCAGCCTTGGGGATTTTTTATGGCAATGGCAACCTCAAAAATATCAAAACCACTTTGCTTACTTACAAAATCAGCAAATTCTTTATTATTTGTAAACATATAAGTTGTCACATTGCCTGACATTTTTGCTAAGGCACATATCTCCATGTCGCGAGCGGCATAATCAGGAATAGAAAAATATTTAATTGTATGAGGCATTTTTCCAGTAATCCACTTAACTGCTTTTTCGATAAAGACATGTTTGATATTTACGATATTTTCATATTGGCTTACTTCATAACTGCTTGCTTCAGATGCTTCTTGTTTATATTGTTCAATTAATTGTTCTTTTGATAAGGTTGTGGAAAACCAGTTAATGGGAGTGCCTTTAATCATGTATTTAAAATTAATCATAATGTTTCACTTCCTGTCACTTGTCAGTTTTAGGGCAGGCTTAGTTATTCTTTTTTTTGTCTGAAATCTGTGAGCTTTTTTCCGCGCGCCGCCATCCTAATCTGTATTGCATCAAAGCTTTTGTCAGAAATCCATTGCACAAACTCATCACGCGGAATTCTCCTGATGCCGCCATACCGGAAAACTGGTACTTCTGCATTATTTATTAATTCCGACATCTGGTTAATCCCCACACCGATAACCTTGGCCGCTTCTTCCCTTGTCCAGTATGGCTTTTCCATGATTTTTGCTATTTCCTCTGCTGTAGCATGTGCTGTTTTATTATTTTTTCCCATCTTGTTACACCTCCATCCCCGTTTTGACAATAAAACTACTGCTAATAATAATTATAATACACTAGCGGTAGTATTTCTAATGGTTATTATTTCATTTAGTGGTGCACTATAGTAGAAGGAGGTATGAATAAATATATGACTATTCACATAAAAGTAGCTGAATTAATGGGAAGGCACAGAATGACACAGAAGAGGTTATCTGAGGAAACTGGCATAAGGCCTGGTACTGCGTCAAAGTTATGGCATGGAACAGTTAAGAGGCTGGAAATTGACCATTTGGATAAGTTATGTAAGACTTTGGACTGCCAGCCTGGAGATTTGTTTGAGTATGTTCCTGATGAATAGTTATGGGAATCAACTATATTGCGTATAAGTTAATATAGAGGAATATGGAAACTTATGGAGAATGGTGAACATATCTGTTTATGAGATGACACTATCGAAGATAATTTACAGGGGATGTGATTTAATGCCTAAAATCATATACACAACAGACGCTCAAAGAGAGTTATGGTCACTGTTAGGCTTATTTGAAAGCACAGAATACGTAGGTAGACATCTTTCCGCAGTTCATACTGAAATAACTGACAGTGAAGTTGAATTGCGTACAAAAAGTGTAGTCTATTGTACCCGACAGGCAAGAGAGTTTTTTACAGCTTCAAGTCAAGTGTCTCTACTGACACGACCCTTATTGCTAAGTTATGGAATGTTAAATTTAGCAAAGGCATTAGTTATGATAAAAAGTTCTGCAGGTATAAATTTTACTAATATGTTTAGGAAGCATGGAGCTAATAAACCAGATGGTGAAGGAGTTTTGTCACTATCAAATGAAACAGTTAAAATTGGACAGTATGGAACTTTTTCTGATTTATTAAAAATCTATGATTTAGGCAGTTTCCTAAATATAAGTACTAACTTACAGGAATTAATAAGTCAACTTCCAGATTTATATCAGCTATATTTGCATGTTTATAACAAGCATCCAAGAGTTGTGCCGTTTTACAGCGAAAGACAATCAAAATTTATCATCAATATAGATAGTATTCATTTTAGCGAACTAAAGGAGCAATTACACTCAATTAAAAGTTTGTTGCAAGAAAATGAATATAGCTTAGAAGTCAAAGAAGATACTTTTATTATTGAGAAATATACATATGCCAAAAAAAGTTTGTCTGAGTTAGGTTTATTATTTAAATCAATCGCTGGTGAAGAGTATCTAAGAATCCCCTCCAAAAAAGAAGAAAATATTTTTAAGTTAAATGAAATATCAATTGCCTATTTAATTATCTACGCTTTCGGAATGATGTCCAGATACCAGCCTGAACGATGGGGTGCTTATGTTGACCCAAATATATCACTTGAATCAGAAATCATTAGCAAATCAATTGATGTGTGTAAACAACGGTATTTACATATTGTAGTAAATGCTTTATTCCGAGAAGATTACATTTTTCATAATTCGTTTAACATACAAAAAAGCAACAGGGAAATTGCAGATGAATTGTTTCCAGAGATTTATGAAAGAATTACTGACGAACGTAGGAGAGAACGTCTTAGGTGTTAAGTAAGGGGGTTGAATATGGGACTCTTAAAAGGAGTAAAGGATAAGTTGTCCAAAGGTGCTAAAGAGGCTCCTATTATCAACGGTGAAGCAGGTTATAACATTGATTATAGGAACCCAGGTGATGAAAGCCACTTTGTTAGAATAAACCAAAAGCAACCTGCAGCTAATGTTAAGAGAGTTGTATATGATGCATTTGTGTCAGGTATCAGTAGAAATGAAGGCACGGTTAATTCCTTTATTGACGGAACTTATAGAAAAGTATCAGTTGAGAGGCAACCCAAGGGTAAAAAAGTCTTACTAGTAAATGGCTCTTGGCTTGATGACAAGAATAATATGCAACAAGGGCAACTAGGCATAGTTGAGGGTTTTTTTGCTGAGGAAGTATTTGAGAAAACTCAATCCAACACCCCTTTATATGCTACTATAAAGGTTATGTTTAGAGCTAGAGATGGAAAACACCCTGGTATTCGATTAGACATATGGGGAACAGAGGTAGAATATACTCCAGAGGAGCTTGAAGCCAAATATCTGAAAGATGTTAAAAAGACTGAACGAGAAGCCAAAAAGAATGACTGGGGAGTTGCTCCAGCCCCATATGAAAATTTAGCCAAAATGTACCGCAAACAAAAGGACTATGATAAAGAGGTAGAAATATTAGAGAGATTTGCGAAGCAGAAGCATGCCCCAGGAGCTATGCCTCCAAAATTATTTGAAAGACTTGAAAAAGCTAAGAAGTTGAGTGACAGGAAATAAGACTTTTTTAATATTACTGGCGAACCAAAGTTTTAAAAAGTAAATAATACATTATTTCTTCAAAAAGATTAATCTTTGGGTTAAGGAGAAAAGAAAACGTATGCCTGGAATAAAGTTTCTTTATATAACAAGTGAAGGTAAGGTCTATACAATTCCAACTCCAAACGATTCAACATATAAGGCGATTCCAGAGTTGGGGAATTCCTCAGTCCTTATGGTTAACCTTTATTACGAGACAAAAAACAGAAAACCTTGGCGGCTAATCCGTGTCGGGTTTGACAGAATTCAATTAGAAGAGCACGGTCAATATGTATTGACTACACAGGAAAGACACGATAAATTTTACAATTTTAATATGTTTGGATTTATGACTGTAGAGGAATTAAGTAAAGGGGATGAGCCTTTGCCAATTCCTAAAGCTCCTGATATTCCTACTGCAAAAGAAAAAATTGCTTTAATTAATTTTATTAGAAGTAAATACCCTGCTCTATGGGAGAATAGTCCCCTGGCTGTTGAAAAGGCTATAGAATTTAATATAAATGCACATTCAAAGCTAATAAATATGGTAAAGGAAGCTAATCTAAAACGCAGGAAAAACTCAAATATTTAAAAATGGAATAAGTAAGTTCTTTGCCAATTTGACAGAGGGAAAAAAGTTTGCCTATGGTCTCTGTTTTTATTGTGTCTAAATTTGTGTCCCAAAAAAGAATTAGTAGAGAGGGGGAGTAACATTGAGTACAAGGCTTCAAGAAATGCTGGAAGAGTTTGGCTGTATTGTGCTTAATTATACTAATAATAATTTGATAGAAGTGGATTATTTTTATAGCGAACCGATGTATGAAAAGTTTTTATCGGGGCTTAACTGTAGACAAGGTATGGGTTTATTCAATTCAGACGAGATATTGGAATTTAATAAAATAGAGGATGGAAAATTAATTGTAGTTCAAGATAATGGAGTAGAAACAGCAAGGTTTAGATTTATAACAATATTTAAAGCAGTAATTGATTATAAAAAAGAAAATAAAGAAGGAAAACTAGAAAAGAAAAGCCTAACCTTTAGAATAAGAAAAAATATTTTTAGTCACGATTTGAATTTCTTTACTGAAAATATTTCCGAAGATTTTTCTAACATAACAGCAATAAAAAATTATATAAAAAAAGAATTTGGCAATCATAGATTAATAGATTGGAATATTTTTCTTTGAATAAGGCTATTATTGAGTAGGTGAAACTCATCCTTACTTAAAATATGGGATGGAGGTCTACTAAATGAAAAATGAAAGAATAACCACTTACACAGTTATTGATGTAGAGACACCAAGCTCCATAAATGACTCTATTTGTTCAATTGGAATTGTTCATGTTAGGAATAATATGGTTGTTTCAAAAGATTATTATTTAATAAATCCTGAATGCAAATTTGACAGAATAAATATGGAAATTAATAAAATATCAAAATCAATGGTTATAGATAAACCAATTTTTCCTGAAGTTTGGGAAAAAATAAGTAACTATTTTTCAAGCGGAGTAGTTGTAGCACATAATGCAGCATTTGATTTGAATGTTATTGGAAAAACTCTTAAAAACTATATGCTACAACTACCTAAAGTTTACTATATTTGTACTTTAGAACTTGCTAGATGTACTCTTAATATTGAAGGTTATAATCTTAAAAATATCTGCAATCATTTAGATATAGAATTAGTAAATCATCACAATGCACTTAGTGATGCAATTGCCTGTCAGAAAGTTTTTAGTTATATAAATAACAAATATCCAGCTATGACACGAAATACATCGATATTCCAATTGAAAGATAATTATATTAAAAAAGCAGAAAAACAAATTTTGATTAAGTCACTAAGTTCATTACATGGAATAATCACGGGTATAACTAGTGATATAAATGACAGTAAATTCAGATTATTAGAGAAATGGATATGTGAATATGATAAATTTTCAGAGACAGAACCATACAATATAATTAACCCTCTGATAAAAAGTATAATCTCGAATAAGACTATAACATCAAAAAATAAAGAAAGTCTTATTAATATATCTAGGCACTAGAGTTGCATAAATTGAATTTTAATTTGTCAAGCATGGAAATAGGAAGATAATTTGAGATAATAGGTGTAATCAGGAGAATATCAAGCAAAATAGGCATAAAACCCTTGCATATATAGAAAAA
>Ga0208242_100072_pt1 | contig 144706 bp, 126 predicted proteins | sample SubbioAug_CSW13A_FD_184825 | JGI IMG/M metagenome (GOLD analysis project Ga0208242, IMG submission 184825) | Serpentinite rock and fluid subsurface biosphere microbial communities from McLaughlin Reserve, California, USA - CR12Aug_CSW13A (SPAdes) | ecosystem: Environmental > Terrestrial > Deep... | reverse complement strand
GAAGAGGTCGAGGCGCTCATCGCCCGTTTTGCGAAGGACGACGCGTCGCGAGACGCCGAATGGCCGCCGCTCAATGGCGTCATCCATGCGGCGGGCGTTCTCGACGACGGGCTCGCCGCCGCGCTGAACGCTGAGCGCCTGGCGCGGGTGTTCGCCCCCAAAGCCGCCGCGGCCGCCCACCTGGACGCCGCGACCCGTAATCGCGAGCTGGCGTTCTTCCTGTTGTATTCGTCTCTGGCGGCGACCCTGGGCTCTCCGGGACAGGCGAACTATGCCGCAGCGAACGCTTTTCTGGACGGCGTCGCGGCGTCGCGCCGCGCCGCCGGCCTACCGGCGACCAGCGTCGCCTGGGGACCTTGGGGTGGCGGCGGCATGGCCGCCTCTCCGACATCCGCCGCCAATCTGAAGCGGCAGGGGCTTTCCCCGCTTGCCCCTGCGCGCGCGCATCAGGCGCTGCTCGCGCTGCTGGCAAGCGGTCGAGCGAGCGGCGTGATCGTCGACGCTGACTGGCGACGCGTGGGGGAGATGACAGGCGTTTCCGTTCCCCCCATGCTCTCGAGCCTCATCGCGCCGGCCGCCGGACGCGAGGGCGACCTCGTCCTGTTAACGCGCCTGAGAACAGCGTCGCCGGAAGACTACGCCGAGATCCTCATCGGCTTCCTGCAAAACGAGATGCAGGCGGTGCTCGGCCTCGCCTCTCCGCCAGACCCGAAAGACAGCTTTTTCGACCTCGGCATGGATTCGCTGATGGCCGTCGAACTGCGAAACCGGCTCGAACGCGCCTTCCGCGGCGAAGTGGCGTTCAGCAACACGGTCGCCTTCGATTATCCTGACGCGCTGAGTCTCTCAGGCTACATCGCCCAATCTCTCAAACGGTCGGTCGGCCAGCATTACGAGGCGAGCGCCTCGCCACGCGAGAGCGGCGTAGCCGCGGCCTCAAGCGGCGAACTCGATCTCTTGATGAGGGATCTCGAACGCGCGAAAGCTTTGAGGCCGCCGCGGACCTGCACAACGCCCTGCCCGCATAAGCCGAAGCACATCTTTCTCACGGGCGGAAACGGATTTCTGGGGCGCTATCTCCTGCGCGATCTCCTCGCTGATTCCGACGCGCAGATCACGTGTCTGGTTCGCGCGCAGGACGAAAGCGCAGGCCGCAAGAGACTTGTCGACGCCCTGCGTTCGATCGGCATCGAGCATCCGACCGAGAGCGCCTTGAGGCGTCTGCACATTGTTCTCGGCGATCTGACGCGGCCCGGGTTGGGGCTTTCTCCTGAAGCAGCCGATTCACTTGCTTTAAGCTGCGATACGATTTTGCATTGCGCGGCGGCGGTGAACCATTGGAAGCCTTATGGCCTTCTCCGCGAAGCGAATGTTCTCAGCGTCCTCCCGCTCCTCGACATGATGGCGGCCGGCGCGCCAAAGGCTCTGCATTTTATATCGAGCATTCTTGTATTCGACGCGATCAACGGCCACGGCTGTAAGGATGGCGAGGCTTTCCCTGAGAACGCGCCGAGCTTCTCGGGTTACGCCATGTCAAAGTGGTGCGCGGAGCAGGTTCTGATGCGCGCGCGCGCGCTGGGCTACGCCGTCAACATCTATCGGCCGAGCCTCATCATCGGCGACTCTGGCTCAGGCTATTACGACATCGCCGAGGACGACTTCGGGGTCTCCTATCTAAAGCTCACTCTCGCGACGGGGCTGTTGCCCCGCACGGAGCTCATGGCGGTCGTGAACGTCGACGAAGCCTCACGCTCCATCAGCACTGCGACGCTAGCTGGAGACACCCTCAACAGAAACTTCAATCTCTTCGGCATCGATCCTCTTGAAACCGCGATTGTCCGCGAAGCGGCAACGGCCGTCGGCATTGCGTTGGAAGAAGTCGATCTAGCCACTTGGTATGAAGCGGCGCGTGCGGCGGTCGAGACACGCCGGGATCTGACGACCGCGCTGAAGACGGCCGAGTTCATCGAACATCGGCTCAAAGCCGCCGAGGGCGTGTTGACGCCTTCGAGCGACGCTCGCCAGACGATCGTCAACTCCGACGGCGAGGCGACGGACGATGAAAACCTGTCGCCCTTATCGCCAAATGTGTCGTCAGCGCGTCTGGTGAAAACCTTAGCCTGGCTGGAAAAGAGAGGAGCCCACGGCGCGACGTGAGTTCTCCTGTTTGGCGTCCCGAGTGAGAAGAGGAACGTCTCATCGTTTCCCGGCAAACCTTGAAGTGGAGTGTTGGTTTCATGGATTGCTCAGCCGCCTCAGTCGAATCCGAACCATGTGGCCAGGCGCCAGAAACTCCGGCGTTGCGGTGCATTCGATGGCCGCTCCTCCCCGGCGCGCATGCCTCGCCAACAGCGATCCTGTTGCATGGTTTCGGCCATTCCGCGGATGTTTGGAGAGCCACAGTAAGGTTCTGGCGAACCGCTCCTAAGGCGCCCGCAATCATCGCCTTTGACCTTCCCGGCCATGGAAGATCCAAAGCCTTGCCGTCCAGCGACTATCGCATCGCCGAGATCGCCCAAACGCTGGAAAGCGAGATCCGCGCGCTCACGGACGAATCCGTCGTTTTGATAGGTCATTCGATCGGCGGCCGAATCGCGCTGGCGCTCTCTCAGAGCAGCCGCATACGCGTCGTCGGACTCGTTCTGGTTGAAACCGGCATTTCAGTGAGCGCGCCCTCCTCCCGCAAGGCGATCATCGAAGCCGCCAGCATAACGGCGTCGAGTTTCGCCAGCCGGACGGAGCCGATCGAGGCTGTCATGAAGCGGGTCCCAATGGCAGACCGCAGCGCCGTGATCGAATATGTCGAGCACGCGCTGCAACCGACCGCGGACGGATTCCGCTTGGGCTTAGATCCAGAGGCGGTCGGGTTGCTGTTTGACGAGAACCGTGACTCGATCTGGTCGATTCTTGAAAATTTGCGTATCCCGCTCGCCGTCATCCGAGGCGAATATTCCAGCTTCCTAAAAGAATCGACCCTACGGCAGATGCGCGAGCGCGTGAGCGCTCCCTTGTCTGTGGCTGTCATCCCGAAAGCCGGTCATTCCCTGCCCATCGAGCGACCTAACGCTTTGGGCCAGATGCTGGACCATGCATATCATTTCGTGACGAACGCTACTTCGACTGACGATGCGTGCGTGAACGGGCAAAAAGGGCGCTGCCATGGACAATTCTCTTGACCAGCTTCTGACTGAAGGGGCTGGCGCGACCGCGGATTGCTCGTCGCCGGACTTGGATTCACATCCCCCGAAAACAGCCGAGAATATCCTCATCGTCGGGACCTCGGGTCAGAGTTCCATCGGCGTTAAAATCGCTTCGTCGTGTCGGAAGTCCGGGATACAACCCATCGTGACGTCGCGGCGGGAAAAATTCCTGCAACGACTCTCGGCGGAGGGATATGACGCGCGTTTTCTCGACTTCCCAACGTCGTGTGGCGCATTGGCGAATCTGCCGCCCTTGAAGGGCGTCGTCTATTGTCTTGCGAAGACTGACATCCGAGAGTTGCAGGAGGGTCTGGCGGCGACGAGCGCCGGGAATTTTAGCAACACGCTACTGGTCAGTTGTTACTCTTTCATCGAGTTGACGCGTCGAATTCGTCCGAGATTGCGTCCAGGATCGTCCATCGTCGCTTTGACCTTTCTTGGTTCGTCCGCCGTCGTGCCGGGTTACGGATTGATGGGCGTCGCCAAAGCGGCTCTCGAGCAAACCGTTCGCACGCTCGCATGGGAACTCGGGCCGGAAGGCGTTCGCGTCAACGCTCTCTCGGCCGGCGCCATTGCAACCCCTTCATCCCGCGTTTTGCGGGGGTTTACTGAAACGTCGAAGGCTTTTGCGAAGGGCTCCTGTCTGCGCAGGGGAGTGAGTCATGACGAGATCGCCGCCGCGGCGTTATGGTTATTGTCGGAGAACAGCAGCGGCGTGACGGGAGAAACGATCAACGTCAACGGAGGCCTCAGCTTTCCTATTGGAGGCCCCGAAACGTTAGGAATGTAACTTCCATCTCGCCTGATCGCACAGGCCACCGTTTGGCCACCGATAGAAATGCTTCTGAATGCGTTACTAACGACTCAAGTTATGCGGCGAAGCGTTAGTAATAGGCCCTTGATATATCACTCTTGCAAGTGAGTTGTCGTCGAGGTGGAGGCCGGATCGTCGGCTCGATCTGTAGGGTGGTTGTGTTCGCTCGGCGCTCTGCCTCACCGACGGGGAGCAAACCCGGGCGGTGCATGGTCCCATGGGTAACCTTTCACCGCTTTTTCGTAAGCGAAGCGATACAAGGCGCGCATGTATCCCTGGTCAAAGTCCTCGGGATGCTTCGCGTTAAAATCATCGCCGATATAGGCGAGGTTGAACGTGGCTCCAGCTCGCTGCGTGACGAGATACATTCGATAGAGATCGCCCACGCCATTATAGTTGATCAGGGTCGAAACCGCCTTTTCGGCGATCGGAAGCGTTAACCGGTCCACATCGCTCCAATCCGCCGTCAAACGACCGTTCCGGATAATGTAAGCGACAACAGCCTTCCTTTGAAATCCGGACCGCCGCAGGACGTCACGCGTGTTCAAACTTGGCGGAACAAGAAAGGCCTGACTGACGGCGCCGCCATCGACATGCATCTCCTGATAGGTCTTTCCATTCGCTTCGACGTCGAACAGAACGGGCGGAAAAGCAGCCGGAATCGACGCTGAAGCGAGCAGAACGTGACGAATAAGCCCGATTGATTTGGGGTCGCCGCTCGCGGCGATGGCTCCAATATTCCAGAGCACAGGCCGGCTGGCGTCGAGATCTGTCGTCTGGATGAGCAGTAGACGTCCCTTATGATACTCGGCGGCGATCCTCGCAAGCATTGCTTCGTCGACATAACGCGAGATCGTCTCATAGAGCGGAGTAGAGTCGGCCAGCGCGTCATCGGTCAGTGCGGCTGTCGCTATAAATCTCTTCTCATAGACCTTCGACGGGGTGATGTTCGTATAGACGTCCGTCAGCGCGCCGTCATAGTCCGAACCGAGGAAGGCGAATGGCGCGATCAGCGCGCCGGTGCTCACTCCCGTTACGAGCTTGAATTGCGGACGGTCGCCGTGAGCTGTCCATCCCACGAGCAGCCCCGCGCCAAAGGCGCCATTGTCGCCCCCGCCGGAAAGCGACAGGAGATGCGTTGTGGGTAATACGCCTCCTTTGCGGATCCCAAGACTTTTAGCCTCGCGATTGAGCGCGAGCTCCTGCTCGGCGGCCATCGCCGCCGGCTGATCGACGAAGAACCGAGCATTGCCAATGCTCAGCACCGCTGCATCCCGCCTTTCAGCCGGCGGGACGGCTTCGCGCCGATCAAAAGAAGAGCAGGCGGACAGCAGCGAGACGACAATTCCCGCGATGTTCAAGAAACGCGCCCATCGCGACACACTACTCATGCTGCTCATAGACCCTCTCGAACGCCTAACTCATACTTCCGTCAATGCGCATCGGCTTAAGCCGTATACGACGCCCCCGATAAGTGCATGGATGGACGAGACAGCGATTGCTTGCCCAAATGGAGTTCGTGCTCGCGTTTGATGTCCCAAAGTCCTGCTGCCTATAAAGGTCAACGAACTGTCAGGCATCAAGCGCCGCGAAGTCAACGAAATGCATGTAGTTCGCGCGGTAGGATGGGAAAAATTATGGGAACAGTTGCAATTCGGCAACGAGATGGACAGATCGGCTGCGATGGAAGATTCGTCTGTCAATCGGCGTTGAAGTTTGGCTCTGACTCACATTTGATGAAGTTTGGGCTCGCCGGCTTGCAATGGTTTCATCAAGTAATCAACGCCATGCCCGAACTTTGCGCCCTCGGCTTTTGTGCCCTTTTCGTCCTGATCGCGGATCAGCCAATAGACCGCCGAGCGCAAGGGTGGCGGCGCCAAAATGATAGAATGACACAATAATGTAGCCGGAAACACCTCGTGGGGTTTTCGGCTTCGTTTCTTTTCTGACCGTATTTTCAATTCCGGGTGAGGCGCGCGACGCGCCGATCACAGCACGTCTTTGCGTCGTCAGCCCAGCTTTGCCGCCAGCACATCGATCTTCCCAATCTTCGCCTCCAGCGTCGCCAAGATGCCGAATTTCACCATTGCGACCTCCTTGAGAACGACGGCCTCCGAGCCGTTAGCTTACACCGAGCGTCCGCAGATGGCGGCAGCATATTATTAACTGTCGCGGCCGGTGCGGTTGCTCCCGTCCCCGGGGCGCATCGTGTCGAGCGGCGTTAACTCTTGCTCGCGCCTGAGCCATAGATGCGCCCTCAAAAAGGCCGGCGTCGACGGCGACGAGCCGAGCGTGAAGCTGAAAAAAAAGCCCGCACTGTGAACCGCGGGCGAGGTAGCTACGCAAAGGTCGGTGACAGGCGACGCCGCCTACCTGGTGATGAAGCGCATCGAGGCAAGCGTCGCAGGTCAAGCGCCGCCTCGCGAGCGGGATCGAGGGCCCTGCTATCGCGGCTTTGCTCGCGTGGCGAGCGATGCAGAGCTGCAGTCTCTCCCCGATGTCGCTGTCGTAAGTCTGCTCGCTGCACCATGCCTCAAAAGGCCAGAGACTCTGATCCGCGCCGCGAGCAGTCGCGAATCTCCCTCCGCTATCGAGGACCAACGCAGAGGACGCAAGCTTACCTAGGACCTCATCCGAACGGCGTAAGCGTCAAAACGGCTCGCATGCTACTGAGCGGATGAAATAGCCATTCACAGTTCCAACAGCTTCGGCAGGGACGAACAGCGGCGCTCGCAAGAGCGACGAGCCGGCGGCGCATTGCTAACCAGTGCGAAGTTCGAAACTTCAAACTCAAGTTATTTCTTGCGAAAGGGAGTGACCTCAATGGCTAATCAAACCATTCGCGTGTGGTGGAAGTCCGTCGCCACAGGCTGGCTGAATTTCAACTGGGATCCGATCACCTCGCAGTCGGTTGTTCACATCTCCGCCTGCGAGTGGAAGCCGAGCACCACGATCGGCGGCAAGAGCAAACACCGCGGCGCTGCACAGATTTTCGTAAAGAATATTCGCCCTCATGGCAGCAACGTTGAAGCGAACGGCGTCGAGTTCTTCGCACAAGTTGAATGGGGAACGCCTCTCGACGTCGTTTTCGACATCACTGTCTTTGACAACCCCGAACAGGAGCATACCATCTAGCCTCGTTTCTGATCTTCGGCGCTGCCGGTCGAGGATGCACCGGCGCGCCTAGTATCGGCAGTGTGCGCTCGCGCATTCCGCCGCAGAGTGGATATGCGCCACTGTCGTCCATGATGTCATGCGCTCCAAGGGAGCTTGACGGAATTAGGCAGACAGGCGCTCGCCATGAAAAAGCAGACGGATCCTGATTTAGCTGGAAGCTGGACTTTCGAAGCAATTCGGAAGTTTGCTGGCGCGGCCACGGGGGGAGAGGTCGCTGCTATGCAGGAATCATTCAGGCGCCAGGCCGAGCTCTTTCGGCGTAACGGCGATGCCGACCGCGCCGCATTTTGGGAGGCGCTGTCCAATAGGATTGCCGACGCGGCTGACCGATCAGCCCGGCAACCGGGTGAAGTTCGTCCCACGACCGATGCTGCCTGCAGCGTGCCCCCATAGTCAGCACGATAGCGCCTAAGGCCACACAAAGCCGATAAGTCACGTAAGCGCACGTTCGCACAGGGATGCTCGATTTGCTCGAGCAGCAGCGAGCGTGAAGCTGAAAAGCCAGCGCACGTAAGCCGTTGACGATAATCGCGGCGGAGAAACCAGTCATGAACTTTTATGTTTTCCTGGCCCCAAGCAATCAGTCGGCGACGGTTCACAAAGGATCTTGTCCTCACTGCAATGAAGGCAGGGGCCAGCGAAGGCCGGGACCAAAAGCAAATCTCGCTACGGAATGGCTTGGCCCGCATCTAGATAGCAACAACGCGTTTGCAATCGCTCGCGGATCCGGCGTCAAGAATGTCACGGGATGCGGGCACTGCAAGCCTGAGAATACAGTTTAGAAACTACTCGGCGGACTTCTCTCTCCCGAACTCCCAATATTTGGAAACAGCGAAACAAAACGGGAAGCTCAAGCCACTTTGGCGACAGCGAAATGAGCCATGAAGCGGTAGCCGCCATAATCCGGCCTCATCTTGCCAGCTTGGATACCGTCGATGCTTGGCGAGGAGATCGATGCCTATCGTCGAGCGATGCATCCTTGCGACAAGGATTTGTATGAGCTCGAATATCGCCGCTCCGTCGCGACGCTTTTTTCTCGGCGCCATCGCGCCAGTATTGGCGGCGGTCGCTCTAGGACCCGCCGTCGCCAGCATCGCCGTCGTCGGCGACAGTCTCGCGTCCGGCTGCCCATTCCACACGCTCTCGTGTCGCCCCTTCGAGGTGATAAACTTCGCCAAGGGCGGCGCGCGGCTCGTGGATATCGCCAGGCAGTTGGAGCGTGCGCAACGAAATCGCGCGCAGAGCTTCATCATCGACGGAGGTTTGAACGATCTTTTCGCCGCCGCCGCCTCGATCCGTGACATCGAACGCGATTTCCGCGGCGTGCTGCAAGTCCTCGATCCGGGCGCTTCCGCGATCTTCACCTTGATGCCTTACATCGCCCAGAGAGAGACAGCGCCGCGCATTGATGCAGCGAACGCAATGATGGCGGAGCTTTGCCGAGAGCGAGGCATTGAGGTGTTGGACCTTAATCCGCATGTCTCGCTCAATGGCGTGCGCCGCGCAGAGATGAGCGACGATGGGGTGCATTTCACGCCACGCGCCAATGCGGTGTGGATCGCGGCTCTTCGGGAGAAGTTGAGCGATCAGCTATTCCTCGACAGTGGGAGATTAGCGAAAATCTTGCTCGCGCCGAGCTGACCGCGGTCGAGCACGACGAACATGTCGCCGAGTGGAACAGGCTGGCCAATCTTCAATCGTCTCAAGTTATGCTAAATGAGGCGAAGCGCTCTGGCGGAAGCGCGACCAAAGAAGCCATCCCGAGTGCGTCAAACACTATGCCCTCCCAAGTCGGTCCGAGCCGTGTCCGAGCGTGAGCAGGCTAACGCCGGCGACGAGAGATAGAAATGATGCCCCTATTCCATGACCGGTTGGGCGCTCGACCATAGCTCCCCTCCATACTTGCCAATAACGATAACGCGGCCTCCCCGATGTTCCCGTCGTAACTTCCTCGCCACCCATGGGAAGCAACTCCAAGAGTCGTAGCATCGGCGACCACCGCAACGGCTCCGATGCGCTATTGCTCCTCAGCGTGGCTTGCCCGGAATCCGCTCCTCGGTTTCGCAGCACTTGAGCGCGCGTTCGATGTCGAAGCCGAGACGCTTCAGCACATCCGGATTCAGCGCACCGGACTCGAGCAGGCATCGCAGCTTTTCGCAAACGCCTTCGTTTTGTCCGGTCGGCGGCGGCGCATCTCCACGCGCCCAGACGGCGGCGGTGCGAACGGCTTCGCGCGTGAAGAAGAAGCCGCGCAGCGTCTGTCCCTGCGACGTCATGCGCACCGTGTAGACGCCAGCAAAGCCGGCGAAGAAAGCGGACTCGTAGAGGCCATCGCCGGCGCCGGGCAGCGTCAAGTTCACGACCGCTCCGTCCGGATGCGTGACTCGGGCGGTCACCCGCGCACCATCGAGCGGAATCGACGCATATTGCGCAAGGCGAACGCGGAGCGTTACTTTCGCGCCCGGCTTGAGCGAGTCCTGCGAGAGCGACACAGTCATCTCGACGTCCGACCGCGCGTGCACGAGCGCTTCATAGCGGATGCCCGCGTTCTTCGACCCTTCAATCTCCTGCCGATGCGATTTCGCGCCACGTCTGGGAATGACTTGCCCCCAGTCGAGCAGAATCTCCCAGCGTCCCGGACCTTCGCTCGCGAATTCGCCCGGCACCGGCAGCGCGAAGCGATAGAAGCCGATGCGCGAGGCTTGCGTCCACGTCATCGACGGATGCGTCTGGTCGAGGACCTGTCCCGACGGCGTCTGCAGACGCACTTGCAGCAGCCGCGGATCGGGCGTCAGGACAATCGCGTCCACTGCGGCGTCCGCTTCGTTAAGATAGAATGGAATCCGTTCGGTAACGCCAAAGTGGACCCAGCCGCCAGGATCGAGCACGACCTGATCGTTGGTCACGCCGGTCAAAATCTGTAGATAATATTTGTCCAAACGGAACGGATCATTCGCGTCGAGCGCTCCCGTCATCAGCATATAGCCATTCGTTCCATTGGTCAGCGCCTGCAGCGCCACAGGCTGAATCTGATCGGGCGTTCCAAGGCCGATCGCAAAGACGCGGCTGTTAATGAGGCCGGCGACGTCGGACAAATAGCGCGATCTATTTTCGTGTCCGTCCGTCAGCACGACGAGCGATTTGAAATCGACGCCCGTCTCGGGACCGATTAGGTTGGCGGCGGCAAATACGCCATCGCCGATCGATGTGAAGCTCGCATCTCCGGTCGCCAGCGTGTGGTTCGCAATCGCCGCGCGAATCACGTCGCGTCCGCCGGGGTCGGCGCCTTCAGGCCCCATGGTCGTCATCGGCGCGCCGGACGCCTCGTCGGTCGCGAAACGCACCAGACCGACGCGCGCGCCCTGAGGAGAGACCTCCACGAAGGCGGGAGCCGAGTCGAGCAGCACCTGAAGCCGTGTGCGTCCGTCTCCGCCGTCGTCCTGCATGCTTCCCGATCGATCAAGCGCCAGCACCGCGCCAGCTCTCGGCGCCGCAACGAAATTCGCCGTGATCGGCACATCACGCACGAACCCCGCCTCCGGACACTCGACGCGCACTGTCCCTGAAGCGGCGTCTCCACCGATCCCGCCCGCGCAGGTCAGCCATAAAAAGACCTCGCGGGTCGTCGGCGACGCAGCGATCGGGACGCTGCTCGCCGCAATCGCGGCGCCGAAAGCGATGCGTGTCGAACCGCCGGTGCGGCTGGGTCCCGAGATCACTCGGAATGTCGCGGCGTCGCAACCCGTGATCCGCGCGATGACCGGCCGGCTCGACGTTCTGCCTTCCGGACATTGGTTGAACACGACATTCGAGGTCACGAGTTCTACGGTCAGGCCCGGAACACCGCATGCGCACGCCAAGCAGAAGTTCAGCAGACCTGAAGCGACTTCGCGGATCACGTCTTCGCGCTCAGGGCTCGTTGGCTTGAACCGGCTGGCGCGATGCTCGATCGTGAACGACTCGACGCGCGAGGCGAATGGCGAAACCAGATGCCGCGACCACACGTAGTCGTCGGAAGCGCCGGCGGTGGGATACAAGGCGAAGGACTGCTGCGTGATATAGGCGCGACCGTTCACCGGATCGGCGCCGGATTTGATCTTATTCGCGAGATATTGATGAATCGCGAGGTCGTTGGGGTGGATGTATTCCTTGACCCCGTCGCCCGAGCGGCCCCGTTGATGGTCGAACGCCGGGTTGCGCCAGTTCATCGCCGGATTTGCTGTCTCGTTTTCGTCATCGCCCCACGGGTAGTAGATCTCACCCGCGAACGTATATCCGTGAATGTCGATGAACCAGCGGATGCGCGGATATGTGTCGAGCAACCAGCGAACATTTTTCGTTTCGGTTTCCGAAAAGGCGCTCGGCCCATGGTAGACCTGATTAGAATTGCACGGGTCGTCCGAGGTGTGGCTCGTTACATCCGGATTGGCGAGATCGAAATATTTCCCTAGATCGAACGCAAAGTCGTAATTGCGATTAAGGTCGACGCCAACGCATGACGAGCCGGGGATCGCATTGCGATTGCGCCGCCATCCCGCATCGGTCGTGTCGTGATCGAGACTGTGCTGACGCCCCTGCGGGTTGACGCATGGAACGAGAAAAACATTGACGTTGTTCAGGACGCGTTGGACATCGGCGGCGGAATAGCTTTTGCCGCCATAGGTGACGCCGCTGCCAGCCGTATAGGCGCCCAACAGCGCGCCGGCAAATTCAAGCGCGATTTCCGGCGGCGTCCATTCGCGCGCATGCTGGCCGAATATGAGGAGCGCGCCGTCGACTGCGCCCGCGCCGTGCACGCCGATGCGCAGCGCCGTCACCGTTCGCGGCGCGACGCCAGGCTCTGCGCTCACCGCCTGCTCCGGTAGCGTGATGCGCTCGGCGATCGCTGGATAGGTCGACGCGAAGTTCTGGATGAGGGTTTCGATTTCGTCGACGTTAGTCCACACGGCGCACCTCTCTCAGACCGAGTGGCTTGGGCAGCTTTCCATCCGCGTAACGATTGCCCCGCGACACCTCGCCGGCCGAACGCTTCCCCTCTTCGGTTGCATTCGCCAGAACTTCCATCTGCACGGTGCGTTTGCGTTTCAGCTTCTCGATTGCGTCGGCGTCGATTTCCGCGACAATTTCCAGCGTGCCGTCCTCAAGCCGGCGCCGGGGCATGCATCCAGTGTCGGCTTCAATCGTCGCCAGTTCGGACGCATCCTTTACGCGCAACAAAACTCGGTATCGCGCCGACTCCATGGCCGCCTCCTGCTAAAATGAAACTGCAACGCTCCCATCTCGATGCGCGGAAGCTCTCAAATGCGTCTTTATGGCAACTCTTGCGGCAGGGCAGCCGCCGCGCCTATGCTAAGTCAACGCTTTTGCTGGACATTCGTTCCACGGAATGATTCGCGTTGTTCATGCGCACGACACTCGACCTTTGATCAAAGTCGGTCGACGAACGATCGTTCTCGATGCGATGACAGGATGTCAATCTTTTCGCGGCTCCGTGCCCAGCATTGATAATGGCGATCCGCCGCGCCGCCAACAACGCAAGAACTATCTGAGGAGCGCACGGCGGCGCTGTGAGCGCTACGCCCATCGAGGTGCTCGACGGCGCAAAGTTGCCAACCCCGACCAGCAGACGGGCGATCAGACGCTTGGTCCCTACGTCCAGGTTGGGCTGTTCCGGAACTTCGGCAGCGCCCTAGCGCCATCAGGGCGCTTCCTTCCCGATCACATGGACCAAGTGATCCATGGACCATGTGATCGGGAAGGAGCGCTCGAAAATCAAAACATCGGAGCGGGTTCTCATCGAAAAAGTCTGTCAACTTTTCGGAACCTTCTATCGGCGAATACTTGAGCCACGCTTCAAAAAAAACCCCGTCATCATCAATTCGAATGACGCGGAGAAGCGATTTTGGTCGTAGTTTTTTTATGAACAGTGAGGGGCGCAAGGAGTTAGACGAGCGCAAATGCTCTCATTGTTCGCTTATCTGGCGCTAACTTCTCAGGTGATCTTTTACCAGGATGTTTCCTCCCTTGACTTTTCTCCCACCTTTTAGGGGCCGTTGCGCGGCCCCATTTTTTTGCCCAGCGTATTAGACGCCCGTCGGATAGTTCGGGCTCTCGCGGGTGATCGCGACGTCATGCACATGGCTCTCGCGCAATCCGGCGTTGGTGATGCGCACGAACTGCGCGCGCTCCTGGAACTCCTTGACCGTCGGCGCGCCCACATAGCCCATCGCCGCGCGCAGGCCGCCGGCGAGCTGGTAGAGGATCGGCGCGATCGGGCCACGATAGGGCACCTGTCCTTCGATGCCCTCTGGAACAAGTTTGAGCTGCTCCTTCACGTCGCCCTGGAAATAGCGCGTCGCCGACCCTGCGGTCATCGCGCCCACCGACCCCATGCCGCGATAGGCCTTGAACGAACGGCCCTGATACAAAAACACCTCGCCGGGCGACTCCTCGGTTCCCGCGAACAGCGAGCCGATCATGACGACGTCGGCGCCGGCCGCGATCGCCTTGGCGAGGTCGCCTGAATATTTGACGCCGCCGTCGCCGATCACCGGCACGTCGGCTTTGCGCGCTTCGTCCGCAGCCTCCATGATCGCGGTGAGCTGCGGCACGCCGACGCCCGCAACGATGCGCGTCGTGCAGATCGAGCCGGGGCCGATGCCGACTTTGATCGCGTCGGCGCCGGCGCCGATCAGCGCCTTGGCCGCTTCGGCGGTGGCGATGTTGCCGGCGATGATCGAGACCTTGTTCGACGCCTTCTTGACCCGCGTCACTTGGTCGATCACGGACTGCGAATGACCATGCGCGGTGTCGATCACCACGCAATCGACCCCGGCGTCGATGAGCTGAAGCGCGCGCTCAAAGCCGTGGTCGCCAACGGTCGAGGCGGCGGCGACGCGCAGCCGCCCTTCATGATCCTTGCAGGCGTATGGATGTTGCGTCGCCTTCTCGATGTCCTTGACGGTGACGAGGCCGACGCAGCGGTAATCCTCGTCGACGACGAGCAGTTTCTCGATGCGATGTTCGTGAAGCAGCCGCTGCGCCTCCGCCTGCCCTACGCCTTCCTGGACCGTGACGAGTTTTTTCGTCATCAACTCGGCCACGGGATGGCTGCGGTCCTGGGCGAAGCGCACGTCGCGATTGGTCAGGATGCCGACGAGCTTGCCCCTGCCGCCGTCGCTGGCGCGCTCGACCACCGGAATTCCCGAAATGCCGTGGCCCGCCATCAGCGCGAGCGCGTCGGCGAGGGTTTCGTCAGGGAAAATAGTGATCGGGTCGATCACCATCCCGCTTTCGTAGCGCTTGACCTTGCGCACTTCGGCGGCTTGCGCGGCGGGCGACAGATTCTGGTGGATGACGCCGATGCCGCCCGCCTGCGCCATGGCGATCGCAAGACGCGCCTCGGTGACGGTGTCCATCGCGGCCGAAACGATTGGCAGATTGAGCGTGATCTCGCGCGTCAGCCGGGTCGTGACATCGACGGCGGAAGGCATCACCCGCGAATGGCCTGGCCGCAGCAACACGTCGTCGAAGGTCAATGCTTCGGTCAACGTGACGGGCGATATGGCCATTGGCGCCAACTCCTCTGAGCGGCGATGCAAACGCGTCAGCCGCGGGATGGAAATTTGACGGCCTGCGCCGTCTGGGGTTGGCGCGTGCTCATAGCATTATTCAGGAGGAAGGCAAATGACAGGAAATCTCGCGTTTGAAGGCCTTCCTGCGCAGGCCTCGTTAGCGGTCTGGGCCTTTGCCGGCCGGCCGCCGAGCCATGATGTGTGTAACTTAATGATCGGAACGACAAGCTCATTCACGAGGAGCGCGAGGGTTTGCGCGTCGACGTCGATCTCCTGAAAGCCGATAAGGACGAGGCGATCAGTCTGCTGAAGGCGACGATCGAGCGCATCCGTTCAAGCGAATAAGCCACATCCGCCCTCAGGCGGCGGCGCCGGCGCGGTCCGTGTCGAACTGCAGTTTGGCGAGCCGCGCATAAAGGCCGCCGGCGGCGGTCAGACTCGCGTGCGTGCCCTGCTCGACGATGCGGCCTTCGTCGATCACGATGATTCGATCGGCTTCCAACACCGTCGCGAGACGATGGGCGATAACGAGACTCGTGCGCCCCTGCATGACGTCATGCAGCGCCGCCTGCACCAGAGCCTCGTTCTCGGCGTCGAGCGCCGAGGTGGCTTCGTCCAGGAGCAGCACCGGCGCGTCGGCGAGGATTGCGCGGGCGATGGCGAGGCGCTGGCGCTGCCCGCCCGACAGCGTGACGCCGCGCTCGCCGAGCAGCGTGTCGTAGCCCATCGGCAGCGCCATGATGAATTCGTGCGCCTGGGCGCGCTTCGCCGCGGCGACGATCTCCCCGCTCGATGCGTTGTCGCGGCCGTAGGCGATGTTTTCAGCGACGGAGAGTCCGAAGATCACGGGATCCTGTGGAGCGAGCGCGATCGCCCGGCGCAGCGCCACGGGATCGAGATCGCGCAGGTCGACCCCATCCAGAGTGATGGAACCCGAATCCACGTCATAGAAGCGAAGGAGCAGCGCAAAGGTCGTCGATTTGCCCGCGCCGGACGGCCCGACCAGCGCGACGCGCTCGCCGGGCGCAACGACGAGCGAGAAATCCTGCAGCGCGGGCTTATTCGGCGCCGTCGCATAGGCGAAGCGCACATGATCGAAGGCGATGCGTCCCTGCCAGCGCGCCGGCGGCGGAGTCGGCCGCGCCGGGGCCACGATGCGCGGTTGAATGGCAAGAATTTCGGCGATGCGGCCGGCGGCGCCGGCGGCAGCGGACAGTTCGCTCCAGGTCTGAGTGAGTTCGCCAAGCGAGCTTGCGCCAAGCACCGCGTAGAGAACGAACTGAGACAGAACGCCCGACGTCATATGTCCGGCGAGCACGTCCTGGGCTCCCAACCAGAGCACGCCGACAACGCTCGTGAAGACGACGAGAATGGCTCCGGCGGTCACGATGGCGCGAAGCAGCGTCGCGGCCTGCGCCGCGTCATAGGCGGCCACCACCGCGCGCGTGAACCGCGCCGTCGTCGACGCCTGCGCGCCGTTCGCCTGCATGGCGCGCATGGCCGAGAGATTTTCCCCCGCATAAGCGGAAGCCTGCGCGAGCGTGTCCTGCGCGGAGCGGGAACGCTGGCGCACGGCCCGACCTGACGCGATGATGGGTAGAACGATGATCGGGATGGCCGCGAGCGTCATACCGGCAAGTTTGGGACTCGTCGCCACCATCATGATGATCGCGCCGAAGAACATGAAGAGATTGCGCAGCGCGACCGACGCCGACGAGCCAAAGGCGGACTTCAGCTGCGTCGTGTCGGCGGTCAGCCGCGAGAGAAGCTCGCCTGTCTTCGCCGTATCGTAGAAGGCGGCGTCGAGAACTGTGAGATGTTTGAAGAGATCGGCGCGCAGGTCGGCCACCACATGCTCGCCGAGCGTCATGACAAAATAGTAGCGGGTGCCAGATGCGATCGCGAGCGTCGCGGCGACCGCGATCATCGCGCCGAAATAGGCGTTCACCGCGCCAGCGCTGTCAGCCGAAAAGCCGTGATCGATCATGCCGCGCACGGCGAGCGGCAAGGTGAGCGTCGCGCCCGCGGCCACGAGGAGCGCGACAAAAGCGAAAACGATCGTTCGCTTGTAACGCAGCGCATAGGGCAGCAAGGGCCGAAGCGGAGAGAGAGTGGCTTTCAAACCGCGATCCGGTTTGGGCGCCACGGGATCGACGGAATCGACGTCAGCGTTCTTTTTTGTCATCGGCAGGGGGTATAACGTCCGTATTCGACGAAAACGAATTGAAGCGAGCGCTCCGCGATCGAAACCGCCGCAGAAGCGCATTGAAATCGAAATTTCTTTTTCGCTATCGAATGGTGAAAAACGCATCAATTGCCGAATGATCTTTATTTATCATTTAGTTACATGCGCGACATCCTGTCGCATGTGCAATTGACTCAGCGCCAACTTGTGCTAACCTCCAGCCTGCGTCGAAATGACGCGCCCATGGGAATGAGAATGCGCCGGCGGACAAGGCGCGACTCAGGGAACGAAATAAGAGGAGTGAAGAACGATGGCTCAGAAAGAACTCGAAATCACCACGAACACCTACATCTTCGCTGGCATCGGCGCGGTGATCCTCGGCGGTCTCGCCTCCGTCGCGCTCGGCGGCATCCCCAACACGATCGCGGCCGCTGTCGTCGGCGCTCTGGCTGGCGGCTGCCTCGGACTCTTCTTCTAGATTAAGCGACATAGCGGGGCGCGGAAAGTCTCGGCCTTCCGCCCCCGACGCGAAGCCGGCAGTCGTCAAGACTGCTGGCTTCTCTCTTTTTTAGAGCCGTTCTTTTGGATCCTCTATTAGAGCCGTTCTTTTGGATCCTCTAAAGGGACGCAGCCGTCGCGCTCGCCGGCCAGATTTCACGCGCGCGTTCGCGCAGAACATATTTGCGAATCTTGCCTGTCGAGGTCTTCGGCAGCTCGCAGAAGACGACGTGGCGCGGGCATTTGAAATGCGCCAAATGCTGGCGCGTCCATTCGATCAGCTCCTGCGCCGTCGCCTGCTCGCCATCCTTCAGCTCGACAAAGGCGCAAGGCGTTTCGCCCCATTTATCATCAGGGGCGGCGACAACCGCGGCCGCGCGCACCTTGGGATGACGAAACAGCGCGTCTTCGACCTCGATCGAGGAAATATTTTCGCCGCCCGAAATGATGATGTCCTTCGAACGGTCTTTCAGCTGGATATATCCGTCGGGATGGCGCACGCCCAGATCGCCTGAATGAAACCAGCCGCCGTGGAAGGCTTTTTCCGAGGCGCTCTTGTTCTTCAGGTAGCCCTTCATGACGACGTTGCCGCGGAACATGACCTCGCCCATCGTCGCGCCGTCGCGCGGCACCGGCTGCATCGTGTCTGGGTCGATCACGTCGAGATTTTCGAGAACGAGATAGCGCACGCCCTGACGCGCCTTCATCTGCGCCTGCGCGGCGCTGTCCAGCGAATCCCACTCGTCGTGCCATTCATTGACGGCGGCGGGGCCGTAGGTTTCGGTCAGCCCATAAAGATGCGTGACTTCGAATCCGGCCGCCTTCATGCCGGCGAGAACCGCCTGAGGCGGCGGCGCGGCGGCGGTAAAGAAGCGCGCGGTTCGCGTCAGCGGCTTCTTTTCCGATTCGGTCGCGTTGAGAAGCGTCGACATGACGATGGGCGCGCCGCACAGATGCGAGACGCCGTGCTCGGCCATCAATTCATAGATCTGGCCGGCGCGCACCTGTCGCAAACAGACATGGGTTCCGGCGTTGACTGAAATCGACCAGGGGAAGCACCAGCCGTTGCAATGGAACATCGGCAGCGTCCACAGATAGACCGGGTGGCGGCCCATGTCGCCGGTAAGCACATTGCCGAGCGCGGTCAGATAGGCGCCGCGATGATGATAGACGACACCCTTCGGATCGCCCGTCGTTCCGGAGGTGTAATTGAGCGAGATCGCGTCCCACTCGTCCCCCGGCGGCGACCAATGATAATCATCGTCGCCCGAGCGCAGGAAGTGCTCATATTCGACGCAGCCCAGCCGCTCGCCGGGCCCGTCATATTCCGGATCGCTGTAGTCAATGATCACGGGCTTCGCCTTCGCAAGCGAAAGCGCGTCGCGAATGACGTCTGAGAACTCCCGATCGACAATCAGCGCCTTCGTCTCGGCATGGTCAAGGGTGAAGGCGAGGATCGAAGCGTCAAGCCGCGTATTCAGCGTGTTCAGCACCGCGCCCATCATCGGGACGGCGTAGTGGCATTCAAGCATCGCCGGTGTGTTGGCGAGCATGACGGAGACCGTGTCGCCGCGACCAAGCCCCGCCTTCTCCAGCGCGCTCGCGAGCCGCAGGCTGCGGGCGTAAAAATCGCGATAATTGCGCCGCAGCTGGCCGTGCGCGATCGCGATGCGTTCGGGAAAGACGGCCGCGGCGCGCTCCAGAAAGGTGATCGGAGTCAGCGGCTGGAAATTGGCGGGATTTCGTTCGAGGTCGCGATCATAAGGCGAGTTGGTCATCCGGAGAGTCCAAAGGTTCGCCAGCGAGCGAGAATGTGAACACGGCGAAAGCAACGCTCGCCCGCGCGATGTACGTCAGTCCGCCCGGCTAAGCTCTATGTGCAAGATACGCGCGGGCTACCGGTTGATCAATCGGCGCTCGCGCGAGACTGCGGTCGTCACTCGCCGAAATCGATGTCCTTGAGCCGCCCGAACACGCGATCGGCGTCGAAATGGTCTTCGTCGTCCTGCGGCGCCGCTGGCTTGGCTTTGCCGAAGACATCCTCGGTCGTGGACGGCTCGGGCCGCGGACTGGTGGTGACGCTTGCAGGAACCAGCGTCTGGCCATGATCCTCCACGGTCGCCGGCTTGTCCTTCGCCGCGCGATTGACTTCAAAGTCGAGATCAATCTGCGAGCAAAGTCCGAGAGTCACCGGGTCCATCGGGGTCAGCGCCGCGGAATTCCAGTGGGTGCGCTCGCGGATCGCCTTCAGCGTCGTCTTTGTCGTGCCGACGAGACGCATGATCTGGGCGTCTTTCAGCTCCGGATGATTGCGCACGAGCCACAGAATCGCGTTCGGACGGTCCTGACGGCGCGAGAGCGGCGTATAGCGCGGACCGCGCGCCTTTTTGACCTCCGGCACGACGACCTTGGATACGGAGAGATGGAGGCGATGGCTCGAGTTTTTCTCGGCCTTTTCGATCTCCTCGCGCGTGAGCTGCCCCGAGGTGATCGGATCATGGCCACGAATGCCAGCCGCGACTTCGCCGTCGGCAATGCCTTTCACCTCCAGCGGGTGCAATTTGCAGAAATCGGCGATCTGATCGAACGTCAGCGATGTATTTTCGACGAGCCAAACGGCCGTGGCCTTCGGCATCAGCGGGGCGTTGCCCATCTGCAAACTCCTTGATCAGGCATGGGGGCGACGTCTGGCGCCGCGCCGCCCGGCGCCAGCGACCCACAGAACGACAGTCCATGTTGGGATTTTGCCTATATAATCCGCCGCCGCCTAAAGCGCAATCAATCTGGAAACTCACGCTAAAGCGCCGCCAACGCGGCCAACGCTCATGGGGAGTCCTGCTCCCGGGCGTGGGCCGGGCGCAATCCGCGCAAATGCGCCGGCAACATTTCGCCGATTGTTTCGCCGATGGCGGCGCCGTAGCGGTGAAACAAGAGGCCGAAGACGATGAGCAGAACGCCGATGCCCGACAGCGCGAAGGGGAAAAGAATCGAATCCTTGAAAACGCTGCCGGCGAGATAGCCCAGATAGGTCGTGACCCCGACGGCGCCGAATACCGCATAGACACGGCGCATCAGGAAGAGCGACAGAAAAATCAGTCCCACATTGACGGCGCAATAGAGCGCCTTGCCCAATTCGTCGCCGCTGTGCTGAGCCGTCAGCCCGCCCCAGAAGGCCAGCAGCCCGAAGAGATGCAGCCAGAAAGCGAAATCGCCGTTCCGCCACCGCTTGAGATCGACGAGCCAGGCCCCGGCGAGAACAACGAGTCCAAAATACATGCTCACAGTCGCCCGCTGATCCCATGAAAATTCTGCAACGCCCATCAGCCAGGGCGTCAAATCCATCGACATGAACCAGAGCGCGAAGGCGATGATCATGACGAGGAACGGAAAGGGAAAGGCGAGCAGCGCGACGGAAGCCGCCGCAATCGTGCCAAGCTCCATGGGAAGCCAGCTCGACTGAATCCAAATGTAGAAGTCCCGGTAGGGCCGCGCCTCCCCCGCCGGACTGGCGTCGTACATCGACTGCAACGCGAAGATCGCGAGCGGTGCCATCCCTACTGCGCAGGCGATGAGCAGCCCGCCCGGCGTGTGCAAGCCGCGCCTATGCCAGAGATAAGCGCCGGCGACGGCGAACATGGCGGCGTAAACGATCGCGGTGACCAGCAGCGCCTTGTCGCCCCAAAGGCCAAAGGCCGTCGTCGAAAACATGCCCATGGCGCCGAGCACGATCAGCGCGCCGGCGTACCAAAGCAGGTTGACGACGTCATAGCGCGGCGCTTGGGACGTCGCCTCCGCGAGGGCCGCGCGCCGCGACGCAAGAAACTGCGACAGCCGCTCGCAGGACGCGGCGTCAATCGCGCCGGCGTCGCGGGCGGCCGCGATATCGTCAATGGTGAACCGAATCTTCATGGCGCTGCTCCTTTGCGGCGACATTCATATGCCGCGCTACGGAAAAAACTTTGTGCAAACGCACAAGAGCGTAGCCGTTCCGAGCGGATTTGACAGCCGCCGCCGCTTGCGCCCATCTAACGCCGGCGCCCACGACGCGAAGGATGAAATGCAACAGAGAAATTCGGGCCTTACCTACGCTGGCGCCGGCGTCGACATCGACGCAGGCAATCGGTTCGTCGACATGATCCGTCCCGCCGTGCGTTCGACGCGGCGCTCCGGCGCCGACGGCGAGATCGGCGGCTTTGGCGGCGTGTTCGATCTCAAGGCGGCCGGATTTTCCGATCCTGTCCTCGTCGCGGCAAACGACGGCGTCGGCACCAAGGTGAAGATCGCGATCGAATCCGGCCTGCATGAGACGATCGGAATCGATCTCGTCGCCATGTGCGTCAATGACCTGATCGTTCAGGGCGCCGAGCCGCTTTTCTTCCTGGATTATTACGCGGCGGCCAAACTCGACCCGAACGTCGCGACGTCGGTGGTGAAGGGCATCGCCGCCGGTTGCGTCGAGGCGGGTTGCGCCCTGCTTGGCGGCGAGACCGCCGAAATGCCCGGTCTCTATGCGCGGGGCGACTATGACCTCGCCGGCTTCGCGGTCGGCGCCGCGGAGCGCAATCGCCTTCTACCCCGCGACGTCAATGCCGGCGACGTCCTTTTCGGACTCCCCTCCTCTGGCGTCCACTCCAATGGCTATTCGCTCGTGCGCAGTGTTGTGAAGCACGCCGGACTCGCGTGGAGCGCCACCGCGCCTTTCGCGCGAGACCTCAATCTGGCGAAGGCGCTGTTGACGCCGACTCGCATCTACGTGAAGCCCCTGCTCGCGGCCTTGAAGGCGACGCCGCATATCGTCGCCCTCGCCCATATCACCGGCGGCGGCTTTCCCGACAATCTTCCGCGCGTGCTGCCAAGCGGGCTCGGCGTCGCGCTCGATCTGTCGACGTTCGCGCCTCCGCCGGTTTTCCGTTGGCTCGCCGAGACGGGAGGCATCGCGGCAAGCGAGATGCTGCGCACGTTCAACTGCGGAATCGGCATGGTGGTGGTGGCCTCCGAGCCTGCCGCCAGCGAGGTGGAATCGGCCTTGCGCGCCGTCGGCGAGAAGCCCGTGCGCATCGGCGAAGTCATCGAGACCGATGCGGAGCGGGTCGTTACGCACGGGACTCTGACGTTGTGACGCGGCTGCGCACCGCGATTCTCATCTCGGGTCGCGGCTCAAACATGGACGCGCTGATCGCCGCCGCCAGGGACCCCAGCTTTCCAGCTGAGATCGCCCTCGTGCTCTCCAGTCGCCCCGATGCGCCGGGCCTCGCCAAGGCGAAGGCCGCCGGCGTCGCGACGGCGGCGGTCGACCACAAAATTTATGCGGGACGCGAGGAATTCGAGCGTTCGTTGCAATTGGTGCTGGAAACCTACCGCATCCAATTCATTTGCCTCGCCGGTTTCCTGCGCATGTTCACGCCCTGGTTTGTCGGCCTGTGGCGCGGGCGCATGCTCAACATCCACCCTGCCCTGCTGCCCTCCTATCGCGGACTCGACACGCATGAGCGTGCGCTCGCCGACGGCGTAAAGATTCACGGCGCCACCGTGCATTTCGTCGTGCCGGAAATGGACGAAGGTCCGATCGTCGCGCAGGCCGCCGTGCCCGTGCTCGACGACGACACGCCGCAGACGCTCGCCGCCCGTGTGCTTGCGCAGGAGCATGTCATTTATCCGATGGCGCTGCGGCTGGTCGCATCGGGCGCCGTGCGGATCGAAGGCAATCGCGTGCTCGCGGCGCCGGCGCCCCGCGAGGCGGCGCTCATCGTTCCCGACGCCATGACGCGGACCCAAGGAATTTCATGACGATCACGCTTTACTGCTTCCGCCCTGTCGCGGGGCTGCCGGACGCATCGCCTTTCGTGACGAAAGCGATGGTGCTTCTGAAGATGGCCGGCCTCGGCTATGTCGAAGACCGCAGCGGCTTTTCGAAAGCGCCGAAAGGCAAACAGCCCTACATCAACGACGACGGCGAAACCGTCGCCGATTCGACCTTCATCCGTTTCCACATCGAAAAGAAATACGGCAAGGACTTCGACGCGCATTTGAGCGACGCGCAAAAGGCGATCGGCTGGTGCGTCGAGAAGATGTGCGAAGAACATCTCTATTGGATCATCGTCCATACCCGCTGGATGGACGAAGCTAATTTCGAACGCGGTCCGGCGCGTTTTTTCTCAAGCGTGCCAGCCATCGCGCGCCCGCTGGCCAAATGGTTCATTCGACGCAGGATCGCCAAATCGCTTTGGGCGCAGGGCATGGGCCGTCACAGCCCATCGGAAATCGATGCGCTCGGCGTGCGCGACATCGAAGCGCTCGCGACGCTGATCGGCGACAAGCCTTATCTCTTCGGCGACGCGCCCTGCGGCGCCGACGCTACGGTCTTCGCCTTTGTGGCGTCGGTCTTATCGCCGATGTCGGAGAGCGCCGTTCGCGACGCGGCGCTGGCGAACGCCAATCTCGTCGCCTATCGCGACAGGATCAGGCAGGCGTATTTTCCTGAGAATGCGCCGGCATAGTCAGGGGCCGCACAACAAGAGTATGGCCAGGCTTGGCCCGGCCACTCACTCAATGACGCCTTGATTAGCCGACGATCTCGTTGCCGGAAAAGAACTGCGCGATTTCCAGCGCCGCGGTTTCCGGCGCGTCTGAGCCATGCACCGAATTCTCGCCGACGCTGAGCGCATGTTCCTTGCGAATTGTGCCCGGCGCGGCGTTCGCGGGATTGGTCGCGCCCATGACTTCGCGGTAGCGCGCGATGGCGTTCTCGCCTTCGAGGACCTGCACGACGACGGGTTCGGAAATCATGAAGTCGACGAGTTCGCCGAAAAAGGGGCGCTCCTTATGCACGGCGTAAAAAGCTTCCGCCTGTTCGCGCGTCATGTGGATACGCTTCTGAGCGACGATGCGCAGGCCCGCATCTTCGATCAGCGCGTTGATCTTGCCTGTGAGATTGCGCTTCGTCGCGTCGGGCTTGAGGATGGAAAAAGTGCGTTCGATCGCCATAGGAGCGCGTCGCCTCGTCGTTGGAGCATGGTGTAGGCGTCGCGCTTATATCGGTCGCTTGCCGAAGCGGCAAGCCTACACCGCCTCGGTCTTTTCCACTTCGCCGCCCGCTGGCGAGGGCCGGAACCTGGTCGCCGGATCGTTGCGATCGATGCGCCAATTCGGATGGTGGAAATGCAGGACGCGATCGCCATTGTAGGAGACGACGGCGTTGTCGAACGTCAGCGCGCCGATCCGCCGCCAATTGCGGAACGTTCCTGTCTTGAATCCCGTGCGGCCGGTCACTTCGCCATCCTCGGTGACCTCGATGGTGAAAACAATCTCGCGCCTCGGCGTCGGATCGCCCTTGTCGAACATCATCGCGAGCAATTCGTCGCGTGAATCGAGGTCCTCTCCTTCAATGCGCGGATGACCCGGCGCGAGCTTTAAGCGCATGAAGCGGGGCGCGCGGGTGGGAAGGTCGCGAGGTTTGCCGAGTTCCGCGACTTCATGGAGCTGCCGCTCGGTCGGATCCTTATCGGTGATCGCGAACACGACGCCCGCCGTCATGACGATGGGCGACGTCGCCCAATCGTTTGAGAGCGTGACGTTCGGCGCATTGACGAAATCGACATCGTTGATGTAGCGCGTCGACGCGCCGACGATATCGTCGATCGTGAAGAAGTTCGCCGTCTGCAGCGGCTCTTTATGGTCGGGGTCAGTCGTCGGGAAGAGCTTGCCGGCGATGCCTTGCCCGCGCGGTTTGCCGCGCTTCACCGCCCCGCCGTTGGAATAGCGCGCGACGACGAGCGCCTTGCTGCCTTTTTGGAAATAGCCGGTGTAGCCGCTGTCCTCGGTGATTTCCCAGAGCCCCGTCAGAACGACGCCCCAGGGATGCACGATGCGTCTGAAGCCTTTTTTATCAGGTCCCCACCGCAGATCACTGCGCGCATCGACCGATCGTTCGGCGGCTTGCGTCAAAAAGTGCCTGCCCCGCCAAAGCGCGCGCAACATGTCGAAAAAGGTCGGCATCACGAAGGGGAGCGGCGGCTCGCCGGGCGCGCCCCAGATTTTTTGATAGGGATTGGCGAACATCGCGTCGCGCACTTCGCTGAATCGCGAACCGGGATAGACGCGGTCTTCATCGACCAGTTCGATGACGCCGAAATCATTCTGGCTCATGACGCGCCCCTCTTTCAAACAATTACTGAAAACAAACCCTCTGAAGAGATGACTTTATTCGAGCCCATCCGATTGTCCAGCTTCGCCTGATCAGCGATAGGCGCTCGCGACGCCGATAAAATCCTTGGCCGTCAAACTCGCGCCGCCAACCAGCGCGCCGTCGACATTGGCGACATGCATCAATTCGCGGGCGTTCGACGGTTTGACCGAGCCGCCGTAGAGAATGCGCACATCGCCGCTCTTGCCGCCGCCGAGCCTGGCTTCGATCCGCTCGCGCGCGAAGGCATGCATTTCGGCGACGTCCTCGGTTGTCGGCGTCAGCCCTGTTCCGATGGCCCACACCGGCTCATAGGCGACGACAATGTAAGGGGGCGCGTCGGCGGGGAGCGAACCCTGGATCTGCGCGCCGACAATGCTCAGCGCGTCGCCCGCCTCCCGCTCGGCGCGCGTTTCGCCGACGCAGATGATTGGTGTGAGTCCCGCGCGCAGGGCGGCGGCGGCCTTCGCCTGAACGTCGGCGTCGGTCTCGCCATGGTCCGAACGGCGCTCGCTGTGGCCGACGATGACGTAGGACGCGCCGGCGTCCTTGAGCATCTCGGCGGAAATATCGCCCGTGTGAGCGCCGCTGGCGGCGGCATGGCAATCCTGCCCGCCAAGGCCCAAGCCTCCGCGCGCCGCGCTATCGCGCGCAACTGCAAGCAAGGTGGCCGGCGGGCAGACGATGAGGTCGGCGCGCGCGCGCAGCGCATCGTCATAGGCGGCGCCCATCGCCTCGATCTCGGCCAGCGAGGCGCGCAGCCCGTTCATTTTCCAGTTTCCGGCGACGAGCGGACGACGAGTCATGCGAAATGCTCCTGACAATACGCCTCGGTAACAGAGCTAAAGGCACGCAACAATGTGGCGCGCCCTACGGAAATGTCATTGCGCCGTCATTTGATTTCGATATATCTGGATTTATGGAAATAGAAGCGGCTCTCGCCTGTCTTTCCGCGCTTTCGCAGACGACGCGGCTCGAAGCCTTCCGCTTGCTCGTCCGGCAGGAGCCCGAAGGTCTGCCGGCCGGCGACGTCGCCCGCGCGCTTTGCGTTCCACAAAACACGCTCTCCGCCCATCTCAACGTCCTTTCGCAGGCGAAGCTCGTCATCAGCGCCCGCACCGGCCGCAGCATCGTCTATCGGGCGGATCTTTCTCGGCTGAATGCGCTGGCGCGCTTCCTTGCCGAAGACTGTTGCGGCGGCGCGCCATGCGCGCCCGCCGACTCTCTTGCACGCATCAAATGTGAGTCTCGCTAATGACAGACAGGACCTATAACGTGCTGTTCCTCTGCACCGGCAACAGTGCGCGTTCAATCTTGGCCGAAGCGCTGCTGCGCGAGCGGGGCGCCGGCCGGTTCAACGTTTTTTCCGCCGGCAGCCATCCCAAGGGCGAGGTGAACCCCTACGCGCTCTATACGCTGCAGACGATGGGCCTTTCTTCCGAAGGCTTTCGGTCCAAAAGCTGGGACGAGTTCGCCCACCCTGACGCGCCCCGCATGGATTTCGTCTTCACCGTCTGTGACAGCGCAGCGGGTGAAGCTTGTCCGGCATGGCCCGGTCAGCCAATGACGGCGCATTGGGGCATCGAAGACCCTGCGGCGGTGGAAGGAAGCGACATAGAAAAGCAGCGCGCCTTCGCCACGGCCTTTCGCTATCTGCGCAACCGCGTCGATCAGTTCTGTGCGATTCCGCTGCATCGCCTCGACAAGCTCGCGCTCAGCCAGCGCCTGCGCGAGATCGGCGAGATGGAAGGCGCAACATCGCCGAACGCGGTCGCGGAGTAAGCCATGACTATTTTCGAACGATATCTCTCGCTCTGGGTGGCGCTCTGCATCGTCGCCGGCGTCGCGCTGGGCCATTTTTTGCCGGGCGTGTTTCACGCAATTGGCGCGATGGAGGTCGCAAAGGTCAATTTGCCCGTCGCGGCGCTCATCTGGCTGATGATCACGCCGATGCTGATGAAGATCGACTTCGCCGCGCTTGCGGAAGTCGGGCGTCACTGGCGCGGGATTGGCGTCACGCTCGCCGTCAACTGGGCGATAAAACCCTTTTCCATGGCGCTGCTCGGATGGATTTTCATCGGCTATCTGTTTCGACCCTATCTGCCGGCGGACCAGATCGACTCTTATATCGCCGGCCTGATCCTGCTCGCAGCCGCGCCTTGCACCGCAATGGTGTTCGTGTGGTCGAATCTCATCAAGGGCGAGCCGCATTTCACGCTGAGCCAGGTCGCGCTCAACGACGCAATCATGATCGTCGCTTTCGCGCCCATCGTCGGGTTGCTGCTTGGACTGTCCTCGATCGTCGTGCCGTGGGACACGCTGTTTCTCTCGGTGGTTCTCTACATCGTCGTTCCGGTGATCGTCGCGCAGCTCGCCCGCAAGCGGCTGCTCGCGGCAGGCGGTGAAAAAGGCCTCGCGAAGGCGCTTGCGCATATCGGCCCGGCGTCGCTGATCGCGCTGCTCGCGACGCTCGTTCTGCTCTTTGGCTTTCAGGGGGAACAGATCATCCGGCAACCCGCGATCATCGCCATGCTCGCGGCGCCGATACTGATCCAGGTCTATTTCAACGCCGGACTCGCCTATCTGCTCAATCGCGCGGCGGGAGAAGCGCATTGCGTCGCCGGCCCTTCGGCGCTGATCGGGGCGAGCAATTTCTTCGAACTGGCGGTCGCGGCGGCCATCAGCCTCTTTGGCTTTGACTCGGGCGCTGCGCTCGCCACCGTTGTTGGCGTCCTGATCGAAGTTCCAGTGATGCTGAGCGTTGTCTGGATCGTCAATCGAAGCAAGGGTTGGTATGAGCGCGGAGCGCTGCGATCTCCCGATCGAGTCTCCGCGCACATCGATCTATCCTAAATCAGCAGAGGCGATAGCCATACGCCGCGAGCTGGCGGCCGGTGATGCGCAGCATCGGCGCCGGCGCTTGGTTGCCGTGGCGTCGCACGTGAGCCATGAAGGCCTGGCGCAGCCGGGGCTTATAGTGCGCGGCGAAGACCGCGGTCATCCGGGGATCGACGACGCCTCCCTCCGGCCCGCCAAACCAAGGCGCATGGAAGCCGAAAACCGCGCCCTCGGAAACACAGGATTGGGGATTCGCCAGATACAACGTGCATGATGAATCGCATTCAGTCGGGCCAATCCGGATTGGCTCGCCACGCGCCCGCGCCCTCGCAAGCCTGGCTTCATATTGCTCCACGCGTCCGCCGTAGTCCGGGGCCATGACGTCGAAAGCATTCGCGGGCGCAGTCAAAAGTACAAGCGTCATCGTTCCTGCAAGACCAAGAGATCGCAGCATAGGATTTCCTTTTGGGGCGCTCGTAAGGGGCGGCCGCGCCGCCCACAGCTGTCAGGGCTCAGTCGACCGAGCGCGTGTCTCGGGCCCCTCGGGAAGGGGAAGGGCTACAATTCGCGCCTCTTCCAGCTTCAGCGTTCCTTTTCTAAACAAGCGATATCTGCAGTGCAAGCAGGGCCTTAACTTTATGGTGAATTTTTTTTTAAGATAACGCTTGTCGGAACGGCCGTACGCCCTACCGCCTTCAGCCCAACGATACGTCGAAATCCAGGGCGCGCGGGACGTTCCGCGCTAACAACCACAGCTGGATCATCAGCAAAGTTACGAGAATTCTTTTTTAAGTCTTAGCCGCGCAAACGACTGGTCTCGAAATTCTGGCGCAGCATTCCTGCACGCAGCATTCCTCCACGCCCACGCCCATACCGTAAAGCTCTAGCGGGTGCGCTTGCGCTTTTTCTCGGCGTCCATCGCAAGCGACTTGCCCAGTATGTGCTCGTCGCGGCCGATGACATGTGCGCTGGCGCCGACGATGAGCGGATCTGGTCCGTGTACGACGCTATGATCTCTGTTCGGATAATCGAGACTCGATAAAAAGTGTTGCATGCAATTAAGGCGCGCGCGCTTTTTGTCGTCCGATTTGATGACGATCCAAGGCGCGTCGGCCGTGTCGGAGAAGAAGAACATCGCCTCCTTCGCCTCGGTGTAATCGTCCCATTTGTCCATCGACGCACGATCAATCGGCGAGAGTTTCCACTGCTTCAAAGGATCGTTCATCCGCGAGCGGAAGCGGCGCTGCTGCTCCTCGCGCGTCACCGAGAACCAGTATTTGTAGAGGCGAACGCCGGAGTTAACGAACATGCGCTCAAGATCGGGACATTGGCGCATGAAGTCGAGATATTCGTTCGGGGTGCAGAAATTCATCACCCGCTCGACGCCGGCGCGATTGTACCAGGAGCGGTCGAAGAAAACGATCTCGCCCGCCGCTGGCAGGTGCTGGATGTAGCGCTGGAAATACCACTGGCTGCGCTCGCGCTCGGACGGCTTTTCCAAGGCGACGACCCGCGCGCCGCGCGGATTGAGATGTTCCATAAAACGCTTGATGGTGCCGCCCTTGCCGGCGGCGTCGCGCCCCTCAAACAGCAAGACGATGCGTTGACCGGTCTCCTTCACCCAGTTTTGCGCCTTGAGGAGCTCCACCTGGAGGAGCTCCATGTGCCGCAGGTAGACCTTCTCGCTCAGGCGGGTCTTGTAGGGAAATTCTCCTGACTCGAACGCCTTCCGGACCGCCTCAGCGTCAGCCCGCAAGCGACGCACGTCCTGATGTGGCGCGTGGGGATGCGCCGCGGGCTCGGCCGCTCGGACGTCCGCGGGCTCAGCCGCGACTTTGGTCACTAAAGCCTCTACGCCGGTCTCACTGACGGCGTTAACGGTTTCATCCATTATCGGCTCTCATGTCCGGCGCGCGCTCCGAATTGGAACTGTTCAGCGGGGTTCTCGTCGGGGGAGACTGCAGGCATTCGAAACACAGGGCAATAGCGCATTTCGACGCGTCGGCGGTTCTGTGCGGAGCGCATTGCCACGCGCCCGCCCCCTCCCTATAGTCCGCCGCCAAAACCGGGAAGCCGGATCCAACGCACCCAAGGAAGCAATACCCATGCTAGAAGGCCTGCGCGTCGCCTCGCAGAACTGGATCGGCCGCACCATCATGGCGCTGGTCATGGGCGTCATCGTCATCAGTTTTTCGATCTGGGGGGTCGGAGACGTGTTTCGCGGCATGACCGCCCAGCGGCTCGCCCGAGTCGGCAGCGGCGAAGTCACGGTCGAAACCTATCGCAGCGCGTATCAGAATGAGCTCCGCCGCATTCAGCAGCGGATGCGGCGCGCGATCACCAATGAAGAAGCGCATCAGGCGGGGCTGGACCTTCAGATCCTCGAGCGCCTCGTCACGGAAGTCGCGCTTGACCAAAAGGCGCGGCAGCTCGGGCTGGCCGCAAGCGATGAGACCACCCAGCGTCTGCTCGCGTCTGAAAAGGTGTTTCAGGGGGCCGACGGCAAATTCGACGCCGCGCGCTTCAAGCAGATCGCCAATGACTCCGGCTTCACCGAGCGGGGTTTTGTCGCGGATCAGAAGAACGCTTACCTGCGCAAGATGATTACAGACATCGCCGTCGCAGGAGTCGAGCCGCCCAAGCTGATGGTCGAGGCGATCTATCGTTTCCGCAATGAATCGCGAACGATCGACTACGTCATTCTGCCGCCGTCGCTGGTCGGCGCCGCAGCAACGCCATCCGACGAAGAGCTGAAAAAATATTTCGACGAACGCGAGCAGACCTTCCGCGCCAAGGAATACCGGAAGCTGACGGCGCTGGTTGTCAGCCCTTCTACGATCGGGAAGCCGGAGAGCGTGCCTGCCGAGCAGGTGCGCAAGCTTTACGACGAGGTCAAATCGAAGCGCTACGGCATGCCGGAAAAGCGTGACGTGCGGCAGATCGTGTTCAAGACCGACACGGAAGCCGAAGCTGCGCTCGCCAAGCTCAAAGCCGGCGCCGACATCGAGGCGATGGCGGCCGAACTCAAACTCAATCCCAAGGACGTCAACCTCGGCCTCGTCGAGCAGCGCGACTTCGGCGATCCCAAAGTTGGCGCGGCGGTATTTGCGCTTCCCAGTCCGGGGCTCACCGAGCCGGTTCATACCGCCTTCGGCGCCGTCGTTTCTCAGGTAAAGAGCATCGCCCCGGCGGTCTACAACAAGACTTTCGAGCAGGCCGAGCCGGAACTGCGCGCCGAAATCGCCGCACAGGGCGCCATGCCTGAAGTGCGCCGGCTCCATGAGGCCATCGAGGATCAACGCGCCTCTGGCAAAACTCTCGCCGAATCCGCAAAGGCCGTGGGGCTGGAGACGCAGGTTTATGACGGCGTCGACGATGCGGGAAATGACCGCAGCGGCAAGCCGATCGCCGGCCTTCCTTCCGGTCCAGACCTCGTGAAGGCCGCCTTCGCATCGGACATCGGCGTCGATAACGATACCGTCGCGACGCGTGACGGCGGCTATGTCTGGTACGAGGTCAACGGCATCGAGCCCGCCCGGCAGAAGACATTCGAAGAGGTGAAGGCGGCCGTCGTCGACGCCATGCGCAGCGATGCAGCGCAAAAGGCGCTCGCCGCCAAGGCCGATGAAATCGTCGCCAAGCTGAACGCGGGCCGGTCAATCGAAGACGTCGCCAAGGAAGTGGGCGTTCAGACCCAACGCGCCAATGACGTGAAGCGCGAGGCGCGGCCCGACTTCAACACCAACGTCATCGTTCGATTCTTCGATGTGGCGCCGCGCAACGCCGGCTCCGCCGTCGTCGACAATGGGCGGCTGGTGTTTTTCGTGCGCGACTCGACGACTCCCGTGTTCGACCCGAGTTCGATCGAAGCGAAGACGATCGCCCAGCAACTGAAGCCTGCATTTCACAACGACCTGCTGGAGCAATATGTCGGCGGCCTCGAGAAGGCGCTCGGCGTCGACATCAACCAGAAGGCGCTGGAAGCCGCGACCGGAGCGGAACGCGACAAGTGAGCGGCGCGCTGTTCGAGCCCGATTTCGACGCCTTCGGCGCCGAATACGACGCTGATCGGCCGCAGCTGGTCGTGACCCGGTTGGTCGCCGATCTCGAAACGCCGGTCTCCGCCTATCTCAAGCTCACGCGCGATCGGCGCGGCGCTGCTTTTCTGCTTGAATCCGTGGAAGGCGGCGCCGCCCGCGGCCGCTACTCGATGATCGGCCTCGACCCGGACGTGATTTTTCGCGTCCTCGGCGACAGAGCGGAAATTAATCGCGCCGCGCTCGACGACGCGAGCGTCTTCACGCCTTGCGAGGGAGCGCCGCTCGTCGCCTTGCGTCAGCTCATCGCCGAATCCGCCGTGCCGCAGGCCGTTCGGCTGCCGCCGATGGCGGCGGGAGTCTTCGGCTACCTCGGCTATGACATGGTGCGCCAGATGGAGCGCCTCGGACCGGCCAAGGAAGACAGGATCGGCGCGCCTGACGCGCTTTTCATGCGTCCGACGGTCATGATCGTCTTTGACACGGTTCGCGACGAAATCTCCATTGTCACGCCGGCTCGGCCAAAAGCCGGCGTCGCGGCGAAAGCGGCCTATGAAGCGGCGCTCGCGCGCCTCGACAAAGTCGTTGCGACGCTGGAGGCGCCGCTGGAGCATCGCGACGGCGGGACCGACGCGCAGCTCCTCGCTCAGGAGCCGGTTTCGAATACGCCGCCATCTCGTTTTCTGGAGATGGTCGAGCGCGCGAAGGAATACATTCGCGCCGGCGACATCTTTCAGGTCGTGCTGTCGCAGCGGTTCACCGCCCCTTTCGCTTTGCCCGCCTTTGCGCTCTATCGCGCGTTGCGCCGCGTGAATCCGGCACCCTTTTTATGCTTTCTCGATTTCGGCGCGTTTCAGATCGTCTGTTCGAGTCCCGAGATCCTCGTGCGCGTCGCCGACGCCAAGGTGACGATTCGCCCGATCGCCGGCACGCGCTGGCGCAGCGAGGAGAAGGCGGAGGACGAGCGGCTGGCGGCGGATCTCCTCGCCGATGAAAAGGAGCGCGCCGAACATCTCATGCTACTCGACCTCGGCCGCAACGACGTCGGCCGCGTCGCAAAGACCGGCACGGTACACGTCACTGACAGTTTCACGATCGAGCGCTACAGTCACGTGATGCACATCGTCTCCAATGTTGAAGGCGAACTCGATGCGCGCCACGACTGCATCGACGCGCTCGCCGCGGGGTTTCCCGCCGGCACCGTCTCCGGCGCGCCGAAAGTGCGCGCCATGGAGATCATTGACGAGCTTGAGACCGACAAGCGCGGCATCTATGGCGGCTGCATCGGCTATTTTGGCGCCGGCGGCCAAATGGACACCTGCATCGTGCTGCGCACGGCGATCGTGAAGGACGGCAAGATGCATGTGCAGGCAGGCGCCGGCGTCGTCTACGACAGCGAACCGGAATATGAACATCGCGAATGCGTCAACAAGGCGAAAGCGCTTTTCCGCGCCGCCGAGGAAGCGGTTCGCTTCGCAACGCGCGCGCGGCGGGGGCAGTAGCCATTTCCGCAAAAGCGCACGGACAGCGAAACAAGCGGCGGCGCATCTGATGGATGGCCCAACGATCTACGACGACGGCGACGATCCCTACCGCGCAATTCGCGTCGGCGAACCGAATGGCGGCGACGCCGCAAAATGGGGCGTGCTGCTCTCGCGCTTCATGCGCATTGTCGCGTTATTTTGGCTCGTGCAAGGCTTGATGCAGTGGCGGATCATTCTCGCCGCGGAGCGCTCGATTTTTGAAACCATGCCGCAGAGCGCAGCCTCCGCCGTTATTTTCTTCGCCGTGCTCGATCTCATCGCCGGCGTCGGCCTGTGGCTGGCGACGCCCTGGGGCGGCGTGCTGTGGCTTCTCGTCGCCAGCGCGCAGATTTTTCTGACGCTCAGCATGCCGGGATTCTTCACCGGCGGTTATTGGCTGATCGGCGTCAACGCCGTGCTGATCGCCATGTATTTCGGGCTGACCTTCGAGGCCGGACGCGATATCGAGGCGCAGCACATGCGCGAACGCCGTCGTCGCCGCAAATTCGACAGGAAACCGCCAAAGGCTTCCTAGCGCGCAAGGCTTGTTAGAGGAATCATTAGCGTAAATCGAACGTTTAAGTTCATCTCTCATTCACCGCAAACAGCCCCTATCGGGGTAAACGCGCGATTCAGGCTGTTGTTTAAACTGCCTTTCACCTGCGCCGATCTAATTTGATCTCATCGAACGCCGATCAAGAGATGCGCGATGCATCCGCCCTGATGGAGAAGACGATGAGCGCCATGACCAAGACAGCCCCTGCCCGCGAGGATCGCGCCAGCGAGATCCGACCCGTTTATCTCGAAGCGCTCACGCTCGTCGAACGCCTGCACCGCCGTCTGCTCGACGTCATCAAGGACGAATTCGACCGCCGGGATCTTGGCGACGTCAATTCCGTGCAGGCGCTGCTGCTCTACAACATCGGCGACAAGGAGTTGACCGCGAGCGAATTGCGCACGCGCGGCTATTACCTCGGCTCCAATGTTTCATATAACGTCAAGAAGCTCGTCGACATGGGCTATATGCATCATGCGCGCTCGCGCCTTGATCGCCGTTCGGTGCGCATCAGCCTGACTCCGAAGGGCAAGCAAATTCACGATATCGTCGCACAGCTTTATGAGAAGCACGCGATGACGGTCGAGCAGATCGGCGGCGTTTCCTGCGACGAGTTTCGCACCCTCAATACGTCGCTTTCACGGCTGGAGCGTTTCTGGACCGATCAGGTCCGCTATCGCCTCTGACGCGATCTCGCTTTCTTCTCGTCTCTCAACCGTCGTCTCTCTATCGCCGGCAAGCGCCCCAGGGCCGCTTCGCCGGCGTTTTTCGTGCATCCCCGCGCTTGGAGCAGGTTCCAGGGAAGCGCTCTAGCGCAAGCCGCCGCTCAGTCCTATCTTACCGGCTGTTAACCACGATCGCAGGAGCTCAAATGCGTTGGTCCCTCACGATCGGCTCCTTCATGGGAACCGCCGTGCGCATTCACGTCACGTTCCTGCTGCTCTTGGGCTGGATCGGCTTTGCGGCTTACCAGCGCGGCGGCGCCGTCGCAGCGCGCGACAGCCTCCTGTTCATCGTCGCGATCTTTGTCTGCGTCGTGTTGCACGAGTTCGGCCACATTTTGACGGCGCGGCGCTATGGCATCGTCTCGCCGGTGATCACGCTGCTGCCGATCGGCGGCGTGGCCGACATGGAAAAGATGCCCGATAAGCCCCGTCAGGAGCTGCTGATCGCGCTCGCGGGTCCGGCGGTCAATCTCGTCATTGCGGCTTTGCTGATCCTGTTTCTTGGCGCCGTCGACGTGTCCGACGGGATCCAGATCAGCGACCCGTCCGTCAATCTTTTAAAACGTCTGGCGGCCGTGAATATCTTTCTCGCGGCGTTCAACTTGATCCCGGCCTTTCCGATGGACGGCGGCCGCGTGCTGCGGGCGGCTCTGTCGATCTGGATTGGCAAGGGCCGCGCGACGCGCATCGCCGCGCAGATCGGTCAGGGCTTCGCTTTTCTGCTCGGTTTTCTCGGGCTGTTCGGAAATCCGCTGCTGCTGTTCATCGCCATTTTCGTCTATATCGCGGCGGCGGGCGAAGCGCAGATGACGTCGATGGCCGAGGCGGCGCGTGGCCTGAAAGCCGCCGACGCCATGGAGACGCGCATCGCCGTGATCGAACGCAGCGCAAGCGTGCGCGAAGCGGTTGATATCCTTCTGGCCACGTCTCAGGACGAATTCCCGGTCGTCGACGCCTCGCGCCGGCTCAGCGGCTTCCTGTCCCGCGCCAACATCATCGAAGCGTTGCGGGCCGCCGAACCCGGCGCGCCGATCGCGCCTTTCGTTCGCCAGGAGCCCGCGACGATTGATGGTCGCGAGAACATCGACGCCGCCCTGCCCATGCTCACTAGCGGAGAGGCGGTCGGGGTAACCGACGAAGAGGGTCGATTCTTGGGTCTTCTGACCCGCCAGTCGCTGGCCGAGATTATGATGATCAAAGATGTTCGGCCGGACTGGCGCTTCTCGCCGCGAGACGATCGTCGTCCAACGGTTGCTTAAGCCCGCCACCCGGCCTATTGCACTGTCAAACTCGCGCCAGGAGGCTGGACAGCAGCTCAATGTCCAACGTCACGCTTATCGACAACTACGACAGCTTCACTTTCAACCTGGTTCACTATTTCGGCCAGCTGGGCGCGAACGTCACGGTCCACCGCAACGACGCCGTTTCGGTCGCGGAAGTGCTGGCTGGCGGACCCGACGCGATCGTGCTGTCGCCCGGCCCCTGCACGCCGCATGAGGCGGGTATCTGCATGGAGCTGATCTCAGCCGCCGCCGAGACGGTGCCGATTTTCGGCGTCTGCCTCGGCCATCAGTCGATCGGCGAGGTCTTTGGCGGCGACGTCATTCGGGCGCCGCTGCCGATCCACGGCAAGATGGCCACCATTCTCCACCACGGCGACGCCGTGTTTCGCGGCATCGAGGGGCCGTTCCAGGCGACGCGCTATCATTCGCTGATCGTCAGCCGCGACACCCTTCCCGACTGCCTGCGGGTGACCGCCGAGACGCCTGACGGCCTCATCATGGCGCTGTCGCATAAGACGCTGCCGACGCATGGCGTGCAGTTCCATCCCGAGAGCATCACCTCGCAGCACGGCCACAAGATTTTACAAAATTTCCTCGATCTCGCGCGGGAATGGAACGAAGGCCCGCGGCGGCGTGAGAAGGCGGCGTGAGGGCCGCTTCGAAGGTCGCCTGCACCCGTCGGCCGGCGGCCCTGGCCTTGCGCAACGGCGCTGAACGACAGTGAGCGTCGATTTTAAATCCTACATCGCCGCGCTGGTCTCCGGCGCGCCCCTTGCCCGCGACGAGGCGAAAGCGGCGTTTTCTCTAATTTTTCGTGGCGACGCCACGCCAGCGCAGCTTGGGGCCTTTCTCATGGGCCTGCGACTGCGCGGCGAAACGATTGACGAGATCATCGGGGCTGCGGAGGCGATGCGCGCCGCGATGACCCCCGTCGAAGCGCCGGCCGGCGCGATCGACATCGTCGGGACAGGCGGCGACGGCGCCGGCACTTACAATATTTCCACTCTGGCCGCGATCATCGCCTCAGCCGCCGGCGCGATCGTCGCCAAACATGGCGGCAAGGCGGCCACGTCGCTGTCGGGTTCCTCCGACGTCCTTGGCGAACTCGGCGTCAAGGTCGGCATTTCACCAACCGCCGCCGCCGCATCGCTTCAAGATGCCGGAATCTGCTTCATGGCCGCGACAACGCACCACCCGGCTATGCGCCATGCCGCGCCGGTGAGAAGCGAGCTGGGCGTGCGCACGATCTTCAATTTGCTTGGCCCTTTATGTAACCCCGCGCGGGTCGAGCGGCAGATGATCGGAGTCTTCTCCCGCGACTGGCTCGAACCTTTGGCGCATGCGCTTCGCGAACTCGGCGCAAAGCGCGTCTGGCTGCTGCATGGCGGCGACGGGCTCGATGAAGCGACGACGACCGCCGTCACCCATGTCGTCGCGCTCGAAGACGGCGAGATTCGCAGCTTTGACCTCTCGCCGGAGGAGGCCGGATTGCCCCGCGCGACGATCCAGGCGCTTGTCGGCGGCGACGCGGCGCATAACGCAAGAGCCCTGCGCGCCGTTCTGGAGGGCGCGAAGAACGCCTACCGCGACATTGCGGTCCTCAACGCCGGCGTGGCGCTGGTCGTCGCCGGGCGGGCCGCAAATGTGCGCGAAGGCGCGGCGCTCGCCGAGGCGGCGCTCGATTGCGGCGCGGCGCGGGATAAGCTCGACGCCCTGATCCGCTGCTCCACTCGAGACGCCTGATCGGCCTTCGCGCTGCGATCGGGATAGGATTGCGCGCGTTTATCGGCTATTCATGTGCAGCCGGCAGTCGGCGAACGAATTCGAGCGATGGCGGTCGCGGCCCGCCTTCCCGCAGGCGAGAAGATGACCGACATTCTCAAAAAAATTGAAGCTTATAAGCGCACCGAGATTTCCGAGGCCAAGGTGCGCATGCCATTCGCGACGCTCGAGCGCAACGTGCGCGATCATGATCCGCCGCGCGGCTTTGTCCATGCGATCGAGCAGAAACTGAACGAGCGTCGCCTCGCGCTCATCGCCGAGATCAAGAAGGCGAGCCCGTCCAAGGGAATCATTCGCCCAGACTTCGATCCGCCGAAATTGGCGCGCGCCTATGAAGCCGGCGGCGCGGCCTGTCTTTCAGTGCTGACCGACACGCCCTCTTTCAAAGGCAGACTCGAAGACCTCGAAGCCGCACGAAAGACGACCCATCTGCCGGCGCTCCGCAAGGATTTCATGTTCGATCCTTATCAGGTCTACGAGGCGCGGGCTTACGGCGCCGATTGCATTCTCATCATCATGGCCGCCGTCGACGACGACGAAGCGAAGGCGCTGAACACGGCCGCGCATGATCTGCGCATGGACGTGCTCGTCGAAGTGCATGACGAGAGCGAGCTTGATCGTGCGCTGGCGCTGGAGACGCGTCTGATCGGCGTGAACAATCGCGATCTGCGCGACTTCAAAGTGTCGCTCGAAGTCAGCGAGAGGCTCGCCGAGAAGATTCCGCGCGACAAGATCATTGTCGCCGAAAGCGGAATCACGACGCATGACGACTGCGTGCGCCTGGAAAAATCGCACATCTTCACCTTTCTGGTCGGTGAAAGCCTGATGCGCAAGCATGACGTCGAAGCGGCTACGCGCGAACTCCTGCAAGGCGCAACGGCCAATCACAGCTCCGGCGCGCATAAGTCCCCCGCCGGCGCGTGACATGAGCGCGCTGACTCACATCGGCGCAACGGGCGAAGCGCATATGGTCGACGTGTCGGCGAAGTCCGAGACGTCGCGCGTGGCGCTCGCGCGCGGCCATGTGGTGATGGCGCGTGAAACTCTGCTTCTCGCCATCGAAGGTCAGGCCAAGAAAGGCGATGTGTTCGGCGTCGCCCGCGTCGCCGGAATCATGGCGGCGAAGAAGACGAGCGACCTCATTCCGCTGTGCCATCCGCTTCCCTTGTCGAGCATCTCGGTCGAGATCACGGCCGACGAGTCGTTGCCGGGCCTGCGCGTCCTCGCCGAAGCGTCTGTCACCGGCAGGACCGGCGTAGAGATGGAGGCGCTGACGGCGGTCTCAGTCGCCTGTCTGACGATTTATGACATGCTGAAGGCCGCCGATCGCGGCATGCGCATCGAAGGCGTCGAACTCGTGGAAAAACGGGGCGGCAAGTCCGGCGACTGGCGACGCGGCGAATAATTCGACTTGGGCGGCGCCATCGCTTATCCCGCATCGACATTGACGCGGCGCTTGCGACGGTGATCGTACTTGCCGCGCTCGCGGCCGAGAGCCTCTGCGCTTTCATATACCGCCGCGTCGCCAACCGGGGATAGGTTTTCGCGTGGATAAGCTTCTTTCCGTTTCGGACGCGCTTGCGCGGGTGCTCGCTGGAGCTTCACGCCTTGGCGAAGAATTGGCGCCGCTGGCGCGGGCACGCGGCCGCACGCTGGCCGCCGACCTTGTCGCCCGCCGCAGCCAGCCGCCGGTCGCCGTGTCGGCCATGGACGGCTTTGCGCTGCGCGCGGCTGACCTCGCCGCCGGGCCGCTGCGCATCGTCGGGGAAAGCGCCGCTGGCCGCGGCTATGGCGCGGCGCTGCAGGCGGGTGAAGCCATCCGCATCTTCACCGGCGCGCCAGTGCCGGAGGGCGCCGACGCGATATTGCTTCAAGAAGACGCTGTGGTCGCCGACGGCGCGTTGACGTCAGGCGCGCCCCCCGGCCCGCATATTCGCGGAGCTGGCCTCGACTTTCGCGAAGGCGCGGTCGCGCTCTTCGCCGGCGTGCGCCTCGGCCCAGCCGAACTCGCGCTCGCCGGGGCGATGAATCGCGCTGCAATTCCTGTCGCGCGGCGCCCGCGCGTGGCGATCATCGCTTCGGGCGACGAACTCGTGCCGCCGGGCGCCGAGCCCGGCCCCTCCCAGATCATCTCCTGCAACAATCTGGCGGTCGCCGCCATCGCCGAAGACGCTGGCGCTGAAGTGATCGATCTTGGCATCTTCCGCGATGATCTCGCGGAACTCGAACGCGGCATCGGCCTCGCCCGCGACGCGCGCGCCGACGTTCTGGTGACGCTGGGCGGCGCGTCGGTCGGCGACCATGATCTGCTGCGTCCGGCGCTGGCGCGCCAAGGGATGTCGCTCGACTTCTGGAAAGTCGCGATGCGACCTGGCAAGCCCCTGATCCATGGCGCGCTGGGCGACGCGCGCATCCTCGGCCTTCCCGGCAATCCGGTCGCGTCCTTCATCTGCGCGCTGGTCTTTCTCGCGCCGCTCCTGCGCGCGCTGCAGGGCGATCCAGACGCCGGCGCCGACCGAACCGAGACGGCGATCGCTGGCGCCAATCTTCCCGCCAACAAGGGGCGGCGCGACTATATGCGCGCGCGGCTCGCCCTGGACGAAAACGGCCGCCTCGCCGCAACGCCGCAGCCGCTGCAGGACTCGTCGCTGCTCACCGAGCTGGCGCAATCGCAGGCGCTACTGATCCGCGAGCCGGGCGCGCCGCCCCTGGCGAAGGGCGACCCCTGCCGCATCCTTCGGCTGCCATGATCCGACGCCACGCATCCGTGACTTTGGCGCCGCAACATGGCAAAGGAAACGCGCGCGCTGATCAGCCCGCCACGAAAGCAGGCCCGCATGTCGATCATCGATTCCGTCCGTAAGTCGCTCGTTCCGATCCATCCGGAAGGCTACGTCTTCATCGCCGGTTTCGCCGCCGTCTCCTTCCTGCTGGACTGGCTGTCGCCGACGCTCGGCTGGATGGGCTTCATCGCCACCGCATGGTGCGCTTATTTCTTCCGCAATCCGCCGCGGGTGACGCCGCTGCGCGAAGGGCTCGTCATCTCGCCCGCGGACGGCGTCGTCAGCGCGGTCGGCTTCTTTCTGCCGCCGGCCGAACTCGGCCTGGGAGCCGAGCCGATGCAGCGCATCTCCGTGTTCATGAGCGTCTTTGACGTGCATGTGAACCGTGCGCCAATCACCGGCCGCATCTCAAGAATCGCTTATAAGCCGGGCCTGTTCCTCAACGCCGACCTCGACAAGGCCAGCGACGACAATGAACGCAGCGGCATGGTCATCGAAGCGCCGTCGGGTCGCTTTGGGGTCGTGCAGATCGCAGGACTTGTCGCGCGGCGCATCGTCGGATTCGTCAAGGAAGGCGAGCAGATCGGCGTCGGCGACCGTTTTGGCCTCATTCGTTTTGGCTCGCGCGTCGACGTCTATATGCCGTCATCGGCACGGCCCATGGTAGCTATCGGGTCCCGGGCCATCGCCGGCGAGACGATCCTCGCTGACATGACCGCCGGCGCCCCTGCGCTGTCATTCAAGGCGGGTTGAACAAGTCATGGCCGATCCGTTCTTCTCCGGGCGCGATTCACAAGAAGGGACCCTGACGCCCTCCGAACAGCGTCGGCTGCGATTTCGCAACATTCCATTGCGCATCGTTCTTCCCAATCTCGTAACGCTGCTCGCCCTGTGTATGGGACTAACGGCGATCCGCTATGGAATCGAAGGACGATTTGAGACGGCCGTGACGGCGGTGATGGCCGCGGCGGTGCTCGACGGGCTGGACGGCCGCCTGGCGCGCGCCATCAAGGGCACGTCGCGCTTTGGGGCGGAGCTCGACTCGCTGTCGGATTTCGTCGATTTCGGCGTCGCGCCCGGCCTCTTGCTGTATCTGTGGACGCTGCACGAGATCAAAGGCCTCGGCTGGTTCGCCGTGCTCGTCTTCGCCATCGCCGGCGCACTACGGCTCGCCCGCTTCAATGTGACGATGGACGATCCGAGCAAGCCCGCCTGGCACGCCGAATTCTTCGTCGGCATGCCGGCGCCGGCCGGCGCCGTGACGGTGTTGCTGCCGCTCTATCTGCATTTCTCCGTCTTGGAGCTGCCGGCGTCCAAGGCGATGACGCCGTTTTACATCGTCTATGTGCTCGGCATCGCCTTCCTGATGGCGAGCCGCATTCCGCATTTCTCCGGAAAGCGCATCGGGCGCATACCGCGCGATCTCGTGATTCCGGTGCTTTTCGGCGTGGGCGTGACGGCGCTGCTGCTGGCGATCTACCCGATGGAGCTGCTCGCCGTGCTCAGCGTCGCGTTTCTGGCGGCCATTCCGCTTAGCGTGAGGCGCTATAACAAGCTCGCGAAAGCGGAGGCGGAGAAGACCGCTCCAAAAGAGGCGTAACGGGTTTGGTAGCGGCTATGATTTGCTTTTCGCGACATAGAGGACGCCCTGCAGGGTTCTGAAGTGCGCGTCGCATGTCAGAACGTCTGCGCCATGTTAAACCGGAAAAAGGCAAGCTCACCGAGCGGCGGCGAGCGGCGCCAGCGGCTGGACCTCGACTTTCTGATTGAGCGGCGGCGGCCCGGTGGGGGCGGTTCCGCCGCTCGCGTCAATCACCGCTTGCGTCTCGGCCTCGCCCGGGCGCGGGGCTGTCAGCTGCGCGCCGATCTTTCGCACCACGTCGGGCGCTTCGGCGAAGGCGCCGTGTCCGACGAAGTCCGTCGAGAACGACGAAATATCGTGCACGGCGACGCCCAATCGATCGAGCTCCGACTTGTCTTCAGGATTGGTGGGGTTCATCGCGCCGAGGCGCGGCCGGTCGCCGGCGATGCGCGACGCGAGCGACAGCGCGCGATCATTATTGGCGACGAAGATCGACACATGCCGAGGATCGACGCGCGCGACCTGTTGGCGGAAAACATTGAGATCGATGTCCGGCGCCGCCAGCATGACCTCGCCAAGTTTACCGTCGAGATCCGGATGGCCGGACTGCGCCACGCCGCGCAGCGTCTCCATGGTCAGCCAAGCGCCCATCGAATGTGCGAGCACATGAATGCGGCCGACGCCCGGCGTGCGCGACAGTTCGACGACGAACTTCTCAAGCGCGTCGCGTGAGACTGTCGCCGCCTCCTTGTCGGACTCATAGTTGAACAGCCCGCCTCGGGAATTCCAGGTAAAGAGCGCGGGAACGCCGGAGAAGCGTCCGTCAGCGACAATCTGCGCCAAACGAAAGCGCGCCTCCTCGACTCCGGTGTTGAAGCCGTGCACGTAAAGCAGCACGTCGCGCGAATTGCCGATGCGACCCGAGACGTGCGAGGCGACTTCGCCGTAGAACTCTCGCTCATCCATGTTGCGCTTCGACAGCACTGTAAAATGCCGACGCCGATCGGCGCCGCCGAAGCTTGGACGCTCGAGGCTTCCAGCGCGATGGTTGAGCGGGACGCCAATCGACGTCAGTGAAAAATGCGCGCGGCCGTCGTCTGTCGCGCCTTCGGAGCGCCGCGTCGAAGCGACGAAAATGGCGACGTCCGACGGCTCCCCCTGGGCTCCAGAGACAAGAGAAACGGCGTTGCCGACGTGGCCGTCGACCATGCGCATGCCGTCCGACACGCAGCCGCCAAGCGACGCCGCGATCAAGAGCGCGCATAAGCGCGTCAGCGTTTCTTTTCCATGAGTGCGCAAATTGATTGGCTCGATCCAGCGCCTGCTCGGAACTGAATCCGCAGCGGCGCGCTTCGACTGAGGCGCTTCGCCTCTCCACCGTCGTTTCTGACGAAAGAAAGCGACCAAAGCGGGGCGAGATGCCCGCCGCAGTAGGGAAAAAATCTCGACATTTCATGGAGCCCGCGCAAATCGGTCGCACTTGCGCGAACGCGGACCGCCTGCGCATAGTGCCAAGAAAATATCATTCAGGGAGTCCGATGCGGCGGCGCGACCGCTGTGTCGAAAAGCCAATGCGGATCAGAATCTTGGGGTCGGGCGCCGGCGGCGGCTTCCCGCAATGGAACTGCAACTGCGCGAATTGCCGGGCTGTCCGCGCCGGCACGCCTGGCTTTTTGCCGCGCACACAGTCCTCATTGGCGGTGAGCGCCAATGGCGCCGACTGGCTGCTGCTCAACGCCTCGCCTGATCTGCGCGAGCAAATCGCCGCCACGCCCGAGCTTGCTCCTGGCCCCGACGACGGTTTGCGCGCGAGCCCGATCAAGGCGGTGGCGCTGACAAATGGCGACGTGGATCACGTCGCCGGTCTTCTCAACATGCGAGAAGCGCAGCCGTTCAGCCTCTACGCCGCAGGACGCGTTCTCGATGCGCTCGGCGCCAATCCGATTTTCACGATCCTGCAGACGCAACTCGTGCCCCGCATTGAGCTGCGCATAGAAGAAGCCGTGCCTGTCACCGGAGCGGGCATTGATCTAGGTCTCGCGATCCGCGCCTTTCCGGTTCCGGGCAAGATCGCGCTCTACCTCGAAAACGCCAATGCGCCGAATTTCGGAACAAGCGCCGGCGACACGCTGGGGCTTGAAATCATCGAAGCCGAAACTGGCGACTCGTTCTTTTACATTCCGGGATGCGCCAAAGTTGACGCGGACCTCGCCGAGCGGCTTCGAGGCGCCAAGCTTGTCTTCTTCGATGGCACGCTGTTCCACGAAAACGAGATGATTGAGCAAGGCCTGCTCGGCAAGACCGGCTCGCGCATGGGCCATATCAATGTCAGCGGCGCTGACGGCTCCATCGCCGCGTTCGCGCCACTCGACGTGAACCGCAAAATCTATGTGCACATCAACAATTCCAATCCTCTGCTCAACGAATTCTCGGACGCATATGCGACCGCTCAAGCGGCCGGCTGGGAAATCGGCGAGGATGGCATGGAGGTCGACCTGTGAACGAGATCGTAGCCATTGATTGGCGCGGAGTCGCGCCTCTTGCCCGCGACGAATTCGAAGCTGCGATCCGTGCGGTTGGCGCCGAGCGCTATCACGACAAGCACGAGTTTCATAAGCTGCTGCACGGCGGCAAGCTCAACAAGGATCAGGTCGCCGCCTGGGCGCTGAATCGCTACTGCTACCAGGAGGCGGTGCCGCGCAAGGACGCCGCTTTCATGAGCCGCGTCCATGATCGCGAGCTGCGCCGCGAGTGGATACATCGCATACATGATCATGACGGCCTCGGTGAAGAAGGCGGCGGCATCGAGCGCTGGCTGGTGCTGACGGACGCGCTCGGCTTCTCGCGCGATTACGTGACCTCTCGGCGCGGCGCCCTGCCCGCGACGAAATTCGCCGTCGAAGCCTATGTGCGCTTTGTCGTCGAGCAGCCGCTCGTCGTCGCGGTCGCGTCTTCGCTGACCGAACTCTTCGCGCCGTCGATCCATCGCGAACGCATCGTCGGAATGCTTGAAAGTTACGACTTCGTCGACGACCAGGTGATGGCCTATTTCAAGCGCCGGCTGACCCAGGCGCCGCGCGACTCCGAATTTGCGCTCGGCTATGTGCTCGATAACGCCAAAACCCGCGCCGAACAGGAAGCCTGCGTCGGCGCCGTGCGTTTTAAATGCGACGTCTTGTGGGCGCAGCTTGACGCATTACATCACGCCTACGTCACGCCCGGGCCGATCGCGCCCGGCGCATGGCGGCCAGGAGAAGCAAATGTCTGAGGCGCATGCCGCGCGGTTCGTGATCGGCCCGGACGCGCGTCCGGCCTTCACGCGCTACGCGCGGCTGCATGAAGACCGCGCGCGATCCCGAACGGTTATTCTGGCGCCCGAGCGCGCCTATGAACTCGATCCGATTGGGCTGATCGTTCTGCGCGCGATCGACGGCGCAACACGCCTCGCCGATTTGTGCGCGCGCCTCGCGCAGCAATATTCCGCGCCGCTCGACATCATCACGCGCGACGTCACGGCGCTGCTGCAAGGCCTCGCCGACAAGCGGCTGCTGCGCGACGGAACCGAAAATTTTGCGGCGCCCGCGCCTTCCGCCTTCGCCGCGTCGATCACGCCATTCGCGGGCGGGCCCGCGGGGCTGCTCGCCGAGCTTACCCATCGCTGCCCGCTGCAATGTCCTTACTGCTCCAATCCGCTGGAGCTTGAGCGCTCGAATACGGAACTCACCGCCGACGAATGGGGCGAGACCTTCCGTCAGGCGGCGTCGATCGGCGCGCTGCAGCTGCATCTTTCCGGCGGCGAACCCACCGTGCGACGCGATCTGGAAGAGATACTTGCGCAGGCGGTCGACGCGGGGCTCTACACCAATCTCGTCACCTCCGCCGTTCTGCTTACGCGCGAGCGGTTGCAGCGTCTCGCCGAGATCGGCCTCGATCATGTGCAGGTCTCCATTCAGGATGTCGTTCCCGAAAGCGCCGACCGAATCTCGGGCTATCAGGGCGGGGTCGCCAAGAAGCGCGACGTCGCGCGATGGACGCGCGAATTCGGCCTGGGGTTAACGATCAATGCGCCGATGCACCGGCAGAACATTGCGCATCTGCCACAGATCATCGACTTCGCCGTTGAGGTCGACGCGCAACGCATCGAGATCGCGCATATTCAATATTACGCCTGGGCGCAGATGAACCGCGCCGCGCTCATCCCGACGCGCGAAGCCTTCATGGAAACGGTCGGCATCGTCGACGAGGCGAAGAAGCGCCTCGCCGGGGTTCTCAATTTCGATTTTGTCATCCACGACCATTACGCGACGCGGCCGAAGGCCTGCACCGGCGGCTGGGGCCGATCGATCATCGCGGTGACGCCATCCGGCAAAGCCCTGCCCTGCCACGCGGCGCAGACATTGCCGGGATTAGCCTTCGACAATGTGCGCGAGCGACCGCTCGCCGACATCTGGCGGAACGGCGCAGCCTTCAACGCCTTCCGCGGCACGGAGTGGATGAAGGAGCCCTGCCGTTCTTGCGATCGCCGCGAAATCGATTTCGGCGGTTGCCGCTGCCAGGCGTTCGCGATCGCCGGCGACGCCGCGGCGACAGACCCCGCCTGCCACCTCTCGCCGGACCATGCGCGCTTCGCCGCTTACGCGGAAGTCGAATCGCACATCACGGCGCCGGACTTTATCTATCGCCGCTATGGCGGCGCCGCGGCGTCAACGGCGCGCGCCAAGGAACCGGCGTGATCTAACGCTGAGCTGCGCGAGGATCGTCGCGCGGATCAAGATAGGTGATGTTCCACGGGCCGACGCCGGTCACTTGCACCACTGTATCGTCTTCGAAGGTGACCCAATGGCCCGCTTCCGCGGGCGTCGCCGCAAAGCCGCCGGCGGCAAGCGTTTTCTCGGCGTTTGGATCGAGCTTGGCTCCTTCGCCGTAACGAACGGCTCCCGACAGCACCGTCATCGTCTCCATCCCGCTGTGCTTGTGCAGCCCGATTTTATATCCCTTGGGCGCTCGCATTCTCAGAATGTAAGGTCCGCCCTGCGTCGGATCGCCGAACAGCATCGCGACTTCCGCGCCCCTCGGCAGTTCTGCCGGACCCGCCTTCCATTCGAGTTTATCTTGCGAAAAAGCGGAGCCTGGAGCTTCCGCCATTACGGCGATGGGAGCTGCGAGGCTCATGGCCGCGCCCGCAAGAATTGCAGCAAGATTTCGCATAGCTTGGGCCTCCAAAGCGCCCCTTGCTTGAGATAGTGCGCCGAAGACACACAGGGACGAAGAATTCAAAAATTCGATTTCGGTAACAAAAGAGCAACTTCCACAGAGCATATTAAGCCTTGTCTCGCGGAGTTAAGGATTTGTTTCGCATAAGTTGCGTAATGGAGCTTGTCGCATGAAGTCGCGGGATACGCTTGTCCGTCTCAAACGGTTCCAGGCCGAGGAAAAACGTCGGCGCGTCGTCCAATTGAATGCAATGATCGGCGAATTCACGCGCATGGCCAATGAGCTCGACCGTGAAATCGGTCAGGAAGAGCGGCGCGCCAACATCGACGATCCCAATCATTTCGCCTATCCAACTTATGCGCGGGCGGCGCGCACGCGACGCGACAACATCCTTGCTTCGATCGCGGAACTGCGCGGCCAACTCGAAGAAGCCGAAGCGCAGTTCAAGGAAGCCAGCGAAGACTTCGCCAAGGCGCAAAGCCAGGAAGCGCGGGATCGCGGCGCCGAGCGCATGGTTGATGTCGTCGCCGAGCGGCGCCACGCCGAAATGCCGGAAGTTTTGCGCAGGGTTTAAGGCTGAAATAGCCGCCAGCGTAGTCTGCCTCCGGGCGCGCGTACCCAAACGCCAAGCGTTTTTCGGCGAACGGCGCTGATCTCTTCGCCTCTGGCGAGAGCCTGGGCGACCGATGCGACATCGAAGTCAAACGCTCGGAAAAAAAGCCTCGCGCCGAAACGCCCGGCATCGATGAAGGCTAACTCGAAACGCGCGAGGTCGGCGACCCAGCGCGGCTCCAATTCGCACTTTCCGGCACGCCTAGCAAGAAATGCAGTGAGCGCCGCCGCGTCCGAGCGATTTGTCGCCTCTCGCGCAGCGCTGTGGATCGCCTGCCGGAAAAGCGCATCGAATCGATCGCCCAACGCACGCGCTGTGAGCGGCAGCGCCCTGCGCGCATAAAGCGCGCGTTTGCCGATCAGGCTCTGCGCAAAGGCTTCGATTTCGCTACGGTTGATTCCGGCGAGGCGCTGCGTGTCATGCATGCTCAAGCCGAAATGCGTCGCGACAGCGATCGGCGCTTCGAAGAATTCCCGCCGCAGATCATCGTCGGTGAACAGGCGCGCGAGCAGCGCCTGCGTCTGCGCTAACGCCATCGCCCGTTCTCCACGAGCATTCGGCGCGCGCGCGCCACTTCATCGATGAGTTCGCCGAACGGCGGCATTTTTTCGTCGCGCTCGAGAATGACGGCCTTGACCGGCGCGCGGGCGATGACGCGCTCATAGAGCCGCCAAACCGCGTCGCTTGTCGCGGCGTCATGGCTGTCGATCAACAGGCCGTCTCGCTCGCGTCCGCCGGCGTAGTGGATTTGCACGAGCCTGTCCCATGGCCAGCGCTCGAAGTCGCGTTCGAGATCGGCGCCGAAATTCGTTACATTCACATGCATGTTGGCCACGTCGCACAGCCAACCGCATCCGGTCGCTTCGAGCGTGCGCCACAAAAATTCAGGCTCGTCCATTTCGCCGCCTGGAATGCGCACCACGCAAGTGATGTTTTCCAAAATCAGCGGCGTCTTGATGCGCCTGCGCACCATTTCCACATTGCGCGCGACGACGTCGATCGCTTCCTGCGTAAAGGGCAGCGACGCTAGATGGCCGATGCTGATTCCGCCGGCGCGCGTGAAGCAAAGATGTTCGCTCCACCAGGGCGGATCGATGCGTTCGATCAGCGCGGCGATTTTGTCGAGATAGCATGAGTCGACGCCGTCCGCGCTTCCGACCGAGAGATCGAGACCATGCGCGACGAGCGGAAAATGCGCTCTTAAAAGTTCGAGTTCAGCGAGCTTTTCTTTCGATGACTCGAGATAATGATCAGCGATGACCTCGATAAAATCGACATCATCCCGTCGGGCGAAGAGATCGGCGCGAAACTGCGGACGATAGCCAAGTCCGGACCCGAGGGCCGGCGCGTCAATCGAGGACGCCACCATCGCTCGCTCCGCCGTCGCCGCAACTGCCGCCGCAGCTTGTTCCGCAATCGGAGCCATCGCTTCCCGAGCCGCGGCTGAAGGCTTCGGCGAACATCGCCTCCGTCGTGCCTTTGAGCGGCGCGAATCCATAGAGGCCGATGAGAAACAGCGCGGCGCCGTGGAACGCGCGCGCTTCGGGTCCGGGCGATCCGATGTGACCGACGGCCTCCTTCAGACGGCCGCCATAGGCGAGCCGCATTGCGTCAAGATAGGCGTGGCCGCGACGGCTCGCGTGGGTTCTGGTCAACACATAGGCAAGCGCAAAAAGCGACGCGACCGACGCAGCTGCAAGAAAGACCAGATAGGCGACGTTCACGGCGCCCGCCGTCCATTCGACATAGATCTTGGCAAGCGCCAGGCCGACGATGATCAGCGTTCCGCCGATCTGCGCGCGCCGGCGCCAAACCTTCACGGACTTGGGCTTGATCAACTCCTCCGCGGCGAGCTTGGCGCGCAGCGGCGCGAGCTGTTCCAGCAGCCAGCGCCGCAAGCCGCGATCTTCGAACAGCGCATGCGCCTTCGGCTTCGCCTGCACGGCTTCGAGCAGCCGCGTCTCCATGGCGTTGAGTTCGCCCGGCTCCGGCTGCTTGTCTGCAGGAATCACGTGATCCTCCGCGGCGAGGACGACGAAGCCGCGCTGCGCAAGATCATAGATCAGCGTTCGGATGACCTGATTGACGCCGCCCTGCAGGAAGGCGACCTCCATCGCGTCGGGGCTCTGCGGCACGGGCGGCGGCGCGCGGCGATCGGTGCGATCCGCGAGCCGAATGCAAAGGTAGGTGGCCGCCAGCACGAGGATGACGACGAGGCCGAAGACGTTGAGGAATTCAGGCCCCGGAAGATTAAGGATCGCTATATTCTGCACGCCAACCGCCTCAGTTCGTAATCACGTCTTGCACAAGCCGTCGCGCCTGCAGCGTCGCGACGCCCAACACCGCCATGCCGATCGCCTGATGCGCCAGCGCCAGCGCGAGATGCGGGTCGCCGGCGAAGGGCGGCTCGACCAGCACCAACGTCGCAACGCCAAGCGCGATCTGCATGAGCACATGGCCGAACAGGATCATGGCGCCGCGGCGCGCGCGTCCTTCCGCGTTCATCCACGCGTCCAAGAGATGCCCGAGCGCCAGAGCGAAGATCAGATAGGCGATCATGCGGTGGAAGAATTGGACGGTGACCGGATTGTCGACGAGATTGGTCCAGAAAGGCTCCAATCGCCACAAGACATCGGCAGGAGGAATGAAGACGCCGTCCATCAACGGCCAAGTGTTATTGACGAGGCCCGCCCGCAGTCCGGCGACAAGGCCGCCGACAAAAATCTGCAGAAAGACAAAAGCCAGGATCGTCAGCGCGACCGCCTTCAGCCGACCCGCGCCCCCATGCACGAGAGAGACGGCGCGTGGCCCGAGGCCGCCGGCCACCCATAAACAGGCGGAGAAGATCAGCGCGGCGAGCAGCAAATGAATCGCGAGGCGCTCCTGCGCGACCTCGATGCGATTGACGAGGCCGGACGCGACCATCCACCAGCCGACGCCGCCCTGCAGCGCCCCAAGCGCGAGAATGCCGACAAGCTTCGGCTTCGCCGAACGCGGCAGGCGGCCGGTCGCCCAAAACCATATGAGCGGAACGGCGAAAACGACGCCGATCACCCGTCCGAGAAGACGATGCGCCCATTCCCAGGCGTAAATATATTTGAACCCGGCGACATCCATGTCCGGGAACAGTTCCCTGTATTGCGGAATCTGCTTGTATGCCTCGAACGCCTCCTGCCACTCCTGCTGGGACAGCGGCGGCAGCACGCCGGTGACGGGCTTCCATTGCACGATCGATAGGCCCGATTCGGTCAACCGGGTCGCGCCGCCAACGATGACCATCAAAAAGACCAGCCCCGCGACGATCCACAGCCAGTTGCGCACCGCCCGGGCGTTCGCCTCGGTTGCATGGTGTCTGATCGCCGGAACCGGTTGGGGAAAATGCAGCCAATCTTCCATGAGACGCCGAGGGTTGGGAGGCGGATGACGGCGGCCAGTTAAGGGATGCGGCCCTCGCTTGTCCACACCCAGCGGCCGTCTCTGGCGAGTCGGGCCAATTTGGCTGAAAACTGCGCCGCTGCGGATGTTAGAATAGCGCGGCTTGAGTCGAGGGATCAGGTGTCGGGCAAGAGCGATGAAGCGATGCGCACGATCGGCGAGGTCGCGGCGAGCCTCGACCTTCCCGCGCATGTGCTGCGCTTCTGGGAAACCCGTTTCAAGCAGATCAATCCTCTTAAGCGCGCAGGCGGGCGGCGCTTCTACCGGGAGCGCGACATTGAACTCGTGATCGCGATCCGCCGCCTGCTCTACGACGAAGGCTATACGATCAGGGGCGTGCAGCGCATCCTCAAAGAGGCTGGCGTCGAGGCGGTCCTGGCGGGCGCGGGGCGACGCCAAGGGGATCTGTCCGGGACTCCCTCCTCTTTCCATCCCGGCGCGAGCGGCGGGCGGAGCGGGTCAACGCGAGACGAAGACGAGACGGACGCGGCCCTCTCGGCCGAGGAACTGGCCGCTCTTCGCGCGCAAGACCCCGATATTTCCGGAATCGACGCCCAGGACGCGGCTCCCGCCGTCGAACTTGACGAGCCACTTGCGCCGACTGCGGGACGCAATGAAGCGCAAACCCTTGCCGCGCCGCAAACGCGAATCCTGCGCGAGGTTCTGGCCGAGATCGAGGAATGCAAACGCCTGCTCAGACTGACCAGGCGATAGCGACCCAGACGTTGCCAGCGCCGCGCCGCCTCACTATAACGGCGCCAGTCGGAGTGTAGCGCAGCCCGGTTAGCGCACTTGTCTGGGGGACAAGGGGTCGTGGGTTCGAATCCCGCCACTCCGACCAATAAATGCAATAACTTATAAACATATGCTTCCGGAGCGCCGCGATACCGGAAGCATACCGGAAGCCAAGCCTCCAAAAACCTCCCCTGCCCGCGCTTTCGAAGCGGCGTTCACTTGCGCCCAAAGCCATTGCGTTCACCTATCACCGTCCAGGCCGGCAAGGCCGCCGCACCATGAGGCGCGACGGCTATTCTCCCCATGCCGATCTAAACGGCCCGGCTTTCGAACTTCGCCACGGCTTCGAGAATTCGAGCGCGGTGTAAGTCGTTGAGGTAGTAGCCGGTGGCATATTGCGACATGAGCCCGGCGCCGCGCTCCAACAGCCGCGCGCGTGTTCGCGCCGCCATGATCCTCGCGTTGCTGCCATAGCCGAAGGCGTCGTTGAGGTCCTTGTGACTGACGAGCGGCTTTGTCAGTAGCATCATGACAAACCGCCCCTGCGTAGGCGTGAGGCCCAGAGCGACGCGCATGACTTGAACGTTGATATCCATCTGATATCCCCCGAGTGATTGAATGCTGCAGGTGAGGAGCTTTCGCCCTGTCACGCCGTCACAAGTTGAAGCGTCGCGAGTCCGCCGACCGGCAGTGCTGGCGCGTTCGCCACCGCGATCTCATATCCAAGCGCTTTGATGTGCTGCAGCACGTGCGGCGTCAGCGTCTTGGTGCCGAGCATTCGGGCGAAGATTTGTGAGGTTTCGCAGTCCGGATAGGCCCGTGTCTCCCCGTAAACGTCCTTCAATCGGATATGGATTTGCATTGGTTTGCTCCTTTGGTTGTCCATTGGGACGCTCTAGGGAGGGGGAGACTGAGCCGTTTACTGGCGGGCTTCCTGGACCATCCAAGCGCGATGCGGGGCGCGCTTTTAGCGCTGCGATGCGCATGGAGCTGGGGTTGTGATGGTGCGATGATTTGATGGTATTAATGTCTACATAGTTGATTTTTAATGTGTTTTGTTTCTATGGCGGACCGGGACCGGGGGTATCTGGACCAGGCCCCACCCACCCCACAGGGGGCCATTGAGGGCTTTGCAGAGAGTTGGTCCGGGAAGCTGGACCAAACGGACCAAGTATGTTATGTTATAACGTTACCTAAAAATCATGATCCCACCTCATGGCCCGACTCTGCACAGTCTGCACGAATGCTCGCCGCGCCGAGATAGATCGCGCGCTTGTGAAAGGCGCGACCGAACGCGCGCTAGCCAAGGAATTCGGCCTGTCCAAGACAGCAATTCACCGTCACAAACTCACGTGCGCGGGGCTGGCCCCCGTGGGCACAAAGAAAGCGCGAGAGGCGCAGCGCGAGATCAGCCAGGGGACGGTTGCGCTCGCCCTCCTGCCGACCCGCGATCAGCTGGGGTCGCGATACGAGCTGCTTGGCGAGCGCATAGACGCGATCATAGAAGACGCAAAGAAGGCCGGCAGTCTCGCCGTCGCGGTGCAGGGGCTCAATAGCCTTCGACAGAATTGGGACTCGCTGGCGAAGCTCGCGGGGCACACTGGCCCCAACACTCAAATCAACGTCGGCGTGCAGGTCAACATCACCGCCGCAGATATCGCGAGCGAATTGGCGAAGCACCTCACCGGCGAAAACCTGAAAGTTATCGAGGGACTTGCGCTCGATGACGACTGAAGCCGCCCTCAAAGATTACCTGCAAGGGTTACCGGGCCCGGCCCGCAAAGCCGCGAAAGATGCGCTACGCCTGATCCTCTATCGGCAAGACATCGAAGCATGGTCGCGCATGGCTCTGGGGATCGCTCTCGACCCCTGGCAGCGCAAGTTGGTGAAGACACCGCCCGGCGCGCGAGCGATATGTCTCGTGCATCGTCAGGCCGGCAAGACGACTGCCGCCGCAATAACAACATCACACCATCTCATCTTCGGACCCCCAGGCAGCACGTCGCTCGTGCTCGCGCCAACCCAACGCCAGTCCGGCGAGGCCATCAGGCGCATTCGCAGTCTGCTGCTCAAGGCGGGCGCAAAGCTCGAAACCGATAACGAGTTTTCTTTGCAGCTCGAAAACGGCTCTCGCGTTCTCGGACTGCCGGGGCAGGACGACGCGGCGATACGCGGCCTCACGGTCGATGGTGTTTTGGTGGTTGATGAGGCAGCGCGCGTCAGTGACGCGCTATTCCAAGCCGCCATGCCCATGGTCTTACGCCACGCACGAACTGCGCGTGTGATGTTGTTATCGACGGCATGGGCACAGGATGGCTTTTTCTATCGCATATGGACCGAAGGCGACCCTCTCGATTGGACGAAGGTCGAGGCCCGTATCACCGAATGCACGCACCTTTCTTCGGATGATATCGAGCGCGAGCGTCGCTCGATGCCGGCTTCCGTCTTTGCGCGCGAGTATCTCAATGAGTTCAGCGGCACGGAGTCTCGTCTCTTTAAGCTGGCCTCCCTGGCAGCAGCCTTTGGCAGAGAGGTCGGGCCTGCGCCCGAAATTACCCAAGCAGGTAAGGACGATGACCCGATCGTCAGCACCAAAAAAGCGTTTTCCAAATTGCAACTTGCGAGGCCAACACGATGAACCCCAGCGATCCAACGCGATGGCCTCGCGGAAGCGCGTATGCGATGTGCATCGGGCTCGACGTTGGTTTGATGCAAGACCATTCCGCGCTCGTCGCGGCCGGCGCATGGCGCACCATGTCGCAGTCCGTTTTAGGTGTCTTTGACATCAAGCAGTTTGCTCTTGGCACTCCACTTGAAGATGTGGCCGACGCCACTGCCGAAATCGCCCGCGCTCTCCGCTGCCCAGTGGTGTTCGACGCATCCAATAATTCTGCTTTCGCATCGACTCTGGCGGTGCGGTTCGGCGCTAATCCGGCGAACCAATTGATTGCGGGTGTGATAACCAATGCGTTAGACCACTCCGCCCAGCCAACCCAGATGAGGCTTTCACTCTTCGGCCTTAGCGCTGCTATTCCGCGTTGGACACTCTCAAAAAGGGAGTTGGTTGAGAGTGTTGCGGCGGAGGTCGACGGCGGGACGCTCAAAATTGGTGAGACGGGCGACTGCGAAACGTTGTTCGAAGAGCTGGCGAACATGGAGGGCGTCGCTCGGCAGTCTGGCTACGTCGCTTACAGCGCCCCATCCGGCAAGCACGATGACGTAGCGATGGCGCTCTCCCTGGCGATATTCGGGTTGCGTCGCCTTGGCACGGCATCGGGCGGTAGGCGGCGGGTTCAAAAGCAGGCTACGCCTAGCGCTCTGGCGTGGACTTAAGCGAATGTCTGCGTCAAAGTTGCAGCCTGCAATCTCGATTGGCCAAACGGCTATCGACCTGCCCGTGATTGAGACTTCGCGCTATCCCTGCCCAAGATTTGACTTTCAGCTGACTTGGCCGCCACATCATTTATTTGGAAAGGGTTTTGGTCATTTTCGTAGACGACACATTCCTGTTCGAGAATATCCCTGTATTTCTCCAGCGCGTCTGACTCCTTCATTTGAATTGTGCTTAATACATACGGGCACTTTAGATATGTTCCGTGACTGTTATCCGTCCCAAACCATTTGCCACTATAAAAACTTCGGTCTTTTGTTAATACATAAGTGCCAACATTCTTCTCTGTGTCACTTTTACCCCCCTTCACAGTTCTATAACTAAGCATAAAAACACCATCTTGCTTAAATCCTAGCAATTTCCATGTCTTGTGAACCATCTGACCGTCAGCTGTAACGACATCTCCTTCCGCAAAAGCTTCGACACGGTCATTTTCATATTCGGATAGCTTTACATCCTCTCGCGAAACCACTACCTTTGAGTTTGGACCAGCCGTATCCTTATAGTAACCATAGTATTGAAGCACTTCTAGGGGCTTGTTTTCTTGATAGAAAAAGCCAAATCTAATTCCCTTATCACTCTGTTCATAACCGAACTTCGTGCCACTCCAAAAGGAAAGCGCCATCAACACCGCAAGCGAGAGCCCAATTATCGGGGGAATTTTCGAGAAGTCAGGCATTTTAAACTCCCGTAATATCTCTGCCAATAGCAGGCGTTTTTTTCAAACCGGGCCTTCAAGCCGAAAAGTGTCGTTCTCTGGCCTTGTGGCCAAGTCTAAGATAGACTATTTGAATTGGGCACGCCAGAGCATCGAATTTGATGATCACTGCCGAGCTCTTCCTAAAGCTTACGGGCGATGAACAATCACAGCGTTTAGGCCCTACCCTCGACGCACCTTTGCAGATTTCCCGCTTGGCCAGCTTATCGAATAGCTTGGGAAAGGAGCTGCTAGCGGCCTAAACTCAAGCAGCGTCGCGCGTTCGCTTCACTGGAGGGTAGCACCAATAGTTCTCGCGCCGCCCTCCTAGAAATGCCTCGACGACTTTCAGCTCGCTGAACCGAAGATTGAGCGTCATGCGCCCTTCCGGATCGACATGATGCACGACGTTCGCCTCATGAGCCGCTGCGCTAAAAACCACTTGAGGAATGTCGAGGGCGAGGCCTCGCTTGGCAAGCAGCCTGCTAAAGGTGGCGAGGGCGTTTTCCGCACTTACAGACGCATGATCTGTGGTCTGAAATCGGCTTGTTGGACCATGCGCTTCGACGGAATCGCCCGACCCCGTGAGCCAGAGCACCGCCAGCCTGTAACCGGCAAGGTCGGCGTCGGTCACGACAAGTCCTTCCGGGTGATACATGAAGCGGCGGACTTTAGCGCGCGCTAGATCGTCTTCGTAGCTCAATTCATCACTCCTTTTTCCATCGTCGTGACGGGCATGGCGCCGCCGTCAACGATCACGACGCCCCGCCTGTGCAGCGCCTGGATGAGCTTTGTAGCTTCGGCTGGCGTCGGCGGCACATGTCCGCGCTCAATATCGACGATGCGCGGCGTCGGAACTCCTACTTCAGATGCAAGCTCAACTTGTCGCATCCCAACAAGCGCGCGGGCTGCACGCAGTTGCTTTCCAGAAGGAACGCCGTTGCCGATCATGAGAGCGCCAATACTACAGAATTACGGAAGATGCAAGAATTTATTATTGCAATACCGCGGCAACACTTCTGTATACAATCAGTATTGGCACACTTATCAATGGGCAGCGGAGCGCGCTCGGATGCATTCCCCTTATGGCGTTGTGACGATTGATGCGCTACGCCAAAGAGATTCCGGAAGGTTCGAATGCAATGCGTTAGATGGTCATTGGCTTGTGCTCTTGCGTCACTGCCGTTCGCTCACCTTTTAGCGGGAGCTGCAGTAGCGCAGCAACTTGACGCGTCGAGGTTTGGCGCTTGGGAAACTCAGTGCGCGCTGTCAACAGCTAACGTAAAAGCATGCGCTTTGGTCCAGAAGGCAATGTCGGAGGAGCAACCCAATGTCGGCCTTATGGTGGCCGTCACAAAAACACCCGGCGCGCCCAACGGAGTAATCCAAATTTTTGCTCCACCGAAAACGTTCTTGCTGGAGGGAGCGGGAATTAAGATCGATGGCGATGAATTCGGGAGGCTGCCATTCTTCAGATGCACAGAGATTACCTGTGCTGCCGAAGGCCGAATTAGCGACGACCTGGAAAGCAAGATGCTCACGGGGAAAACTATGCTGGTAACGATCTACCTTAATCCCGGCGAGGGACTTCGCCACATACTTACTCTCGACGGTTTTAAGGATGGCTACAACGCGCTGCGGGAGTGAGAGTTTGCATTGTCTTGCCAATCTCTAAGGCCAGTTCCGCCGCTGGCCAAAAGGCCTTTCTCGAACTAACGTTCGGCGAGCAAACTATCTATCTGACGCTGAGCCTCAAACTGCGGGGCAGTGCTTTTCCACTACTCAAATAGAAACACCCATGACAAAAGTGATTCCAGTCCCGGCAACGTTAAATATTGCGAACGCTATTCGTTTTCACACTCAACTGCATGAACTTGATGTGGACGAAGACTATGTCTTTGACTTTGGGTCAGTTGGTCATACGGACCCGTTTGGACTGCTCTTCGTATCCGACGGGATTTCTAGATTTCAGTCTCGCCAGGAGTTGGGGTGGTCGACCTGCCGCAACCATCAAAGCATGGGCTATCAGAGTCATATGGGCTTCTTCCGAGCCTGTGGATTTGATTATGGCTCTGCACCTGGTCAGGCGACTGGTGGCCCCAATTATCTTCCAATCACCCATTTGCCGGTGGCGGAGCTGAAAGAAGAAGCGCGCCGAAGCTATCGAGAAGTTGGCGATGTCGTCGAGGAACATGCACAGAAGATGGCCGAGGTTTTATCAAGACAATCGAGTGGCGACCTGTATGAGACGCTAGCGTATTCGCTCCGCGAGGTCATGCGAAACGTTGTGGAACATAGCGAGTCCGAAGCGCTTCAGTTTTGTGCCCAGCACTGGCCAACGAAAAATCGCGTTCACTTGGCGATTCTAGACCGGGGGCGAGGCATTAGAGCGAGCCTCTCTCAAAATCCAAATTTGACGATAGCGTCCGATCTCGATGCACTCAAATTGTCTTTGATGCCGGGTGTCTCTGGACGGATGTACGAGGGTATCAGACGCCGACAAAACGACGTATGGCAGAATACTGGCTATGGTCTTTACATGACCAGTAGGCTCGCTTTTTCGGGCGGAAATTTCTTGATCATAAGCGGAAGACGCGCTTATCACATTTCGTCCGCATGGCGCAGAGAAATAAGCCTGCCGGAATTTTGGGGGACGGCCTTGCGAATTTCTTTCGACACAACACGATTGGACGGTCTTCAACGACGGCTTAGAACATTCGCAGACGAAGGAAGTGAGATGGCCCGTGCTTTCCAAGGCGCGGATTCACGCGGTGCCTCCGCAGCGTCAACAATGATACGCACGCGCTTCTAATGACCGAGAGCCGTCGCGCCGCTTCGGCTAGTAAAGCTGGTGGGTTTAGAAGGTTTTTTTTTAAGCAGGTGAGCAGCCCTTCGAACTAAATGCCGCTTCGTTGTTTTTTTCGCCACTCCCAGGGAGTTCGAATGCTCCCCGCCCAAATGCCCCGCTTCGCGTTCTTCGCCTCTTGCTCCGCACCAATGTAATCCGAAGAATATCGCCGGTAAGCCATCGCGTGGCCGTTTCGAACAAGCCAGCGCTCAATGTCCTCACCCCTGACGCTGCAAACAGCGACCGTTCGACCGTAGCGATCAACGTCGCGCTCGCTGCAGCGGACAGGCGACATGCCGAGGAATTCGTCCAGCGCCATCGCAGCTACTTGCCCGCATCGATAGAGCTTGCCGGATGCATTGAAACAGGGTTGTCCCTTCTCAGGCGCATCTATGCCGTGAAGTCTGATGCGCTGCCCGTGAATTTCTATCGTGTCGCCGTCGATGACCGATGCTCGCCCGATGATCTCGGCGAGCACGGCGCTGGAAATCATCGACACAAGAACGGCTAGAATGATGCGCTTCATTGGGGCTTTCGTCGTGAACGCAATCGGCAGGTTAATCTTTGCTGCGCAACATTTTAATGCGCGAATGCTGTCCCGCCAGGATGCGCACTGCATTCTCGCAAAATGTGCGAACCCCATCCTCATCCAGGCGCTTCCGCGCAAGAGGTTTCGTGACTGCGAAATATTCCGCAACCTTGCGGACATCCTCAGGCGTGAGTTCCATTAGTTTGATGGCCTCTGCAGCGCCACTCATGTCGAATTCCACCTGGGGGCAAGCTTCACCGGCCAACCGAGCAGTGGAAAACATTAGCGAATAGTCCCGAGCAGCTTTGTCGGACGCCAGGGCGACCGTAGAAATTAATAGCGCGGCCGTCAGAATGAGCAGCGTCCTGCACACCATTACGTCTCCATGGGCTGTTCAGCTCTTGCGTCGCGATGCAATGGCGCGACGGTGTTACCCGTGTAGGTAACTTCGGCAGGAGAGGCTGACGCGAGGCAAGATCGCCCCGCATCAGCCCTGTGGTGGTTCGTGGTGGTATTTGGCGCGCTGATTGTCGCGAGCCGCGAGTTGAATTATGCGCGCGCCATGCACGGCAACAAGCAACAGTATAGTTACACTGCTGAAACGTTTAAGTCCGCGCTAGTAGGTAACGTTATAACATAACCCTATTGAACCTGAGCATCATCGCACGCGAGCGTTGCAGGCTCACGGGCGTTCGTCGCGCCGGAGGTCTTCGGGTGCGATGGTGTTACGGCACGGGGTGTCATGGGTGTCAGTAGCTGGCAGGTAGAAAATCATTGAATTTCAATTGACTGACACCCATGACACCTATGACACCAATATAGAAACAGACAAAGCATCCTGCCAAACGCAAACACCCACAAGCACAACAAAAGCGCGGGGCGCGACGGCATCTATACCCCTCTATAGGCAAGCACGTCATTTCTGTCATAGGTGTCAGTGAATTGAAAAATAAGGCGGTTAGGGTGTCAGGGGCGGTGTGTCAGACGGTGTCAGGGACAAAAGAAAAGCCCCCTTGCCGGGGCTTCGCTCTTACGACTTTTCAAGGCGTCGTGTTCGCATCGCGCAAGTAGCCGCGCCGCGCTCGCCCATCGCGCCAAACCCGCGCACGCTCCCATTCGAGGGCGGTCATGATCCGAGTAATGCGCTCGCCCGCGCTCCCCGTCTGCCGCTCGAATGGCAGCGCGAGCTTGCTCCAAATATCATCGTTGGCGACGAAGAGTTTGTTCGTGCCGTTGTGGACGACGGGTTGACCGGCGAGCCCTTCAAGTATTTCTGTCCAAGGGTCCTCAATCTTGCGCTTCTCTTGTTCGGTCGCGGCGGCGGCCCATAGAGAAGACGGCAGAAGCGCGTCTTCGCCGGCCTGCACCGCTGCGACAGCTTCGGCTAGGAGCTGATCGCGGTCGTTCGCTACGCCTCGCACGTCAATCTTCCCAACGGCGACGGTCCAGAAGCGGCGATTGCCCGTTTCGTCACGCAGATATTGACCCTCATTCACCGTGCCGATGAAAACGCATGTGCGGGGCTGGTCGACGACGGCGCGCCCATAGGCGGGACGCCCACGGTCGACACGACGGGACATGAACGCTTTAACGGCATTCACATCGGCGCGCCGCATTCCTGAAAGTTCGGGCAACTCGACGATCCATCTCCCCCGGAGCTGCTCCATCTGCTCCTTTGCGGGGAGGTGGGTAATGTCGTGGTCGAGGAAATTATCCTCAGAACCTGCCAGCGCGGCAGCGAGCGAGGACTTGCCGCTTCCTTGAACGCCTTCGAGTATGAGCGCTGTATCGAATTTCGAGCCGGGAAATAGCGCCCGGCGCGACATGCCGATGAGGAACTTGCGACCGATCGCGCGATTTAGCGGAGTGTCTTCCGCTCCCGCATAATCGATGAGCCAAGTGTCCAATCGCGATCGGCCGTCCCACTCGACCCCCTGCAGATAGTCGACGACGAGATTGAATTTGCCGAGCACGCAGAGCGCCCGCGCTGCTTCAAAAACGTGATCCTTTCCGGGGTCTTTCTGGGCCTCCCTGATGATGTAGTTGCGCAGCTCGCCGCAGATTTCGTCGGAAAGCTCCAACCAATCGACGAACATGCGGCCATGGAAAGCATCATAGGTGAACGTTTTTCCGGAAGTTGCGAGTGTGTTGAATGTTAACTGGTAGTTCCCGCTACCGGGCAAGGTCGCGAGCGAGTCCAGGCGGTCCGCTGGGGGCAAGGGCAAAGCGAAATGCAGCGGCGCCCTGCCTTGACCAAAGTGTGGGCACTGGTCGCAAAATTTCGAGCCGACCTTTTTGATCGCGTCGCAGCGCGGCCAACCAACGCCACGCTGTTCGATCTCTCGTTGCTTGCGCTCAAAAAGTTCGTCCGTCGTTTCGATCGAATAGCCGGGATGCTGATCGGCCATCCAATGAGCAGCGTCGCGCCCTTCGTCGGTGAAGGCCGCCAACAGCGTCGTTAAGTTCCACAAAGGATTTGAGAGCGTCACGCCGCCGGTGACGAAGGCGTTTTCGACAAAGCCGCATTCGCGGCGTAAGTCCTCAAATCGCCGTGGCTCCGCTCCTTTTTGGACTGCAATCCCGGCTCCCAGTTCATCCGGTTCAGCGCCCGCAATTCGAAGAGCCTTTGCAGGCGGGCCAAGCGCCGAAAAGTTGTCGTCAACTCTTCGACCGTCCTTTGCCGTCAGCCTGATAGATGGTCGCTTCTGTCCACTCGTCGAAATGTGAGGCGACAACGCCTCAGTCATTCGTTCGTGCGGTAGGTCTATCTCGCGGTCGCGCAGGATTTTGACCGCACGCCTTCCATATTTGAAATTGAATGTGCCGGGGATACGAAGCACCCGGGACCTGTCGCTGGTGCATCCAGAGTCACACAGAAGGCCATGTCGATTTGCAGCTTCAACGAGGGCGTCTGCGTAAACTTGCCAGTCGTCGGCGCTCACCGCCTCGGATAACGTCCAATAGACATGGAGACCGCCATTGCCGCTCCCCACGACGATTGTCGGCTCCGGCAGGTCGCACGCGGTTAGAAATTGATCGAGCGCTGCGAGCGCGTCGACCGTCGACTTGTAGGCGCGCTCCGGCTTGTCGGAATGGGCTTCCTCGCCTGCGTCGATGTCGATGAAATACGCTTTGAGCTGAGTGATGTTTTCAGCTTCTTTGTTCGCAACTTTAAACGGCTTGCCGTCTTGACCCGCGCGCTCGACGCACTCGCGTTGCGCCCCCATACAGACATAAAAGTCCGCTGGCGCGCCGTTCGTCATTTGCCACGTGACGTGCCCCATCGCTGCTTCGAGCGACCTACAGGGCTTGCCCTTCCAACGCGGCGGCTTCTTAGAGCGCTTCCATCCCTCTTCGCCTTCGGCGCGATGGACGCCGATATAGTCCTCCCCCCAGGGCACGGCGCGGGCGAGAAACCGCCGAGCTTCGCCTAAGTTGGCGCTCGGGTTTGCGTGCGGAGCGGGGTCTGACTTTTGGACGAGTGTCATAGTAGTTTCCCACGTATTGATCGTAGGAACTACCTGAGCGTCTTGACAAGATAGTCATTGAACGCTACATATTTTGACTATCAGCGCGGTGCTTTCTGGTAATTCCCACCACGTTGTAGGGGGTCGCGCCCCGCCAACATTTAAGGTGCTGTCGGTCCATCGCCCGGCAGCACCTTTTATTCTCGTCATTTGTTTGGAAACGTCAAGTATTTTTCGGGATTTACGAAACGTATACGTGAGCTTTGCGACGGTTAGATCGAATCTATACTATCTGCATACCAATTATATGCTGAACACCGTTCATGCGGGCAAGTGGACGATGTTAAGATCGTCTCCAGCCGCGCCAGCGCCAGAATGTATTTGGATTACCTATCCAGGTAAGCGGTCCGATCCCACCCCTAAAGCGGTCACATCAAATGAAGCGCCGCATGCCGCGGTTTGACCCATTGCGGACACTCTTCTCACCCACCCAGCTCATTCAGCAGATTTTGGACGGCAAGCTCGACTTTCACCTGTTCGCCGGGAAGACCAGCATTCTTCTACTCGGCTCGCGCGATGGATCGCCAAAACACCAATCGCTCAACATCGCCACCATCCTTCGCGGCTTAGGCATTTTAGTCGTGTGCGTCGACCGCGAAGCCCAACGAGCGCAAGGATTTGCTGGTCCGATTGTTTCGGGGAGGAAACAGGTCCGGTAACGCCCAGCCTACGAGCTCGCCAACAGCACTTGTACCGAGATGCTCGATCCGCCATTGGCCTGCAGTGGTCGTCTCCCAAAGACGATTCGGCAGTTCCTGTGAAGCGCCGCCGTATAGGACGTAGTGCAAAGCCTGAAGGACATTCGCTCCGTTCGGCGTCTTTCGTTGAAAAAGATAATGCGCGAGAGCTTTGGTCTTTTCAACATTAGTGTAAGGTCGGCTTTGAGGGAGATTCAGTGTCGCGTTGGGCATCCGGCGAGCATGGTCCTGTATGGCCCATACTCGTTGACAGACTGCTTCAAAATCCTTCTCGGCAAGATCGAGAATTTTTTCATTCGCCAGTTCTTTACGGAGGAACGGTGCCCATTCAAAAAGCATGCGATCTTCCTTGCTTGGCGGAACCGGGAGGGACTTCCACCAATGCATTGCTGCTTGCAGTGCACCTTCGGGGTTATCTTTGTTCATCTCGAACATTTCCGCGTAATGGCTGCGCCGGTCTGAACCAATCACGCGGTTGTAATAGTGGGCATGCAGAAACTGGTCGGCCTGCGCGCCGGAGGGTACATCCTTCGGTATCCAAGCCGGCCTATATTGATCGGCTGAGATGCGCACTCCAATATCTCTCAAAATCTGCAGGGTTGAGAACCATTCGTCCATGAATGCGCGCTTCTGTTTCTCCATCGCCGTCTTTGCAGCAACGTGCACGAGTCCCGACCACTGCTTGATGCCTGTTGCAGCTGAGAAACGCTTCTTGTTCTCGCGATCCTGTTCGTCCAACCGATTCAGTTCCCGATGCCTAGCTTCGATAGCTTGGTACAGCTCGTCCGTTAGCGGCGATGCGTGACCGTCAATCAACCGAAAGAAGGCGTGAAGCTGCTCGTCGATCCCTGACGCTGACATTACTCCTTCATCGAAATAGCACCCCGCTTCGACATTACTATGCCACGCCGAATCTGTGAGGTTTGCTGACCCGATGTAAGCTCCGACGCCGTGCCACCAGATGACCTTGGCGTGGAGATGCGGCAGCAATTTGCAAACGAAATTTGGCGAACGGCGGTCAAGGAATTGTTTCAAGATTCGCGGAGAAACCGGCACATTTTCATCGAAACGTCCCCAAAATCGTAAAGGAATCGAGTGCTTCCAGCACCACTCGAAGAGCAGATCTTCTTTCGTGGCGTACGCGACGGCCGCTTCGACCCGATCGCAGTCTTTGGCTGCATTATCAGGAATTTCGCGGAGATAGCGGCCATTGATGCCGTTCAGAATAAGATGGGAGACTTTCATTTCGATGGCATCCGGTGCGATATAGCTACGATTGCTTCATCGCGACATCGTGGCTTTGAGTTGCACGACGCTGCAAGGTTTGCATTCGAACGGGGTCAGTCATAGCCTGCTCTCGGGCAGTTGGCGCAATGCAGCCCCCTACGTAACACTCCGCGTTGACTAGGCGGCGTTCGATGCGCTGGAGGAACTGTCGAGCAGTTAGTGGGGGCAGTTTTATCGGAAACTTTTGGACTGATGGAGACGAGGAGAGATATGACTGCCCAATCTCAGCTTGAACGGCTCGATCGTGAGGTGATGAACTTTCTCGAATCATATCCCGGAGAATGGCCATATTATCGAGACTTCGTAATTGATTTGTGGAAGCATCATCTTGCGCTTGGATTACCAAAAAAGACCTTCGTCAAGGAAATCACCGGCGGAATCCGAGAGCGCTTCTTTCAGTGTCTCTGGGAAATGTTGCTCGCACGTCATCTGCATGCACAAGGGCATGACCTAACTTCACCAATCCATGGTCCCGACTTCCGCTTCAAGTATGAAGGTCGGGTCATTTGGGTTGAGGCTATTTCGCCTGAACCACGAGGTTTGCCTGACCATTGGCTGGAGGGTCCAAAACTAAATGCTCCATCAAGAGTCGAAGATGTGCCGCATGAGCAAATTGGTCTCCGATGGACCGCCGCGTTCAAGGAGAAATGGGAAAAGTTTAAGGAGTATCGGCAAAAAGGGATTGTCAGCGATGACGATGCTTATGTGATAGCCATCCACGGCGGCCAACTTGGCATGTTTCCGCTCGACCACGGCATATCGCGGTATCCGCTAGCGCTCGAAACAGTTTTCCCAATTGGTCCCTTAGCAATTCCCATCGATGTCGAAACCAGGAAGCTCGGCAAGCCAGTGACGTCAGAAAGATTCTTTATACGAAAAGCAAACGGCTCTCCGGTTCCAACGACGCCATTTATTGATCGCAATTACGCCGGCATCAGCGCCGTGTTGGGCTATTCGGGGGGAGCCGGGTGTTCGGGGCCAAGTCTACCCGCCCATGTTGTCCACAATCCATTCGCCACCGTCTCTGTGCCCTTTGGCATTCTCGGAAAGGCGGCGGAAGAGTGGTCCGCCGAACCCAGTACGGACGGCTTAGAAATGGAGCTTCGGAAGCGCTGCACGGTCGCCTAAGACACTAAAAGTCGGAGTCCGCTTCTGGCGCATCCTAGAAATCGGCCCGCGACGTGCGCATTCCCAACTAAGTACAGAAAGCGGACATGGCCGATGTTACCCGGCTAGGTAACCCTCGCCCTCCTGAGCGATCATTCGCCCGCACAGTGAATGGGCGACCGCTCGCGGCTCTTCCGCAATTTCATCCATCACTTCGAGCACGGCACGGCGAAGCAATTCCAGCGGCGCGTCCGCAAAGAAGCCCGCCTTGTTGCCGTCCGCGTCTGGCTACGTCATGATGAGTCTACGTCTAGTACGGGAGGCGGCCCTCCCCTCAAAAATCGTCGCCTGCGATCCTTATCCCATTAACACATATTTTTATTTTGGCACGAAAAAACCCACTTTTCCCAAAAACCTCAACCTCATGGCCGACGTTGTCGCGTTTTATTTCATGCCTCAGCAGCGCAACATTTCTCTTTGGAAAAAATGAAACCTTTGCCGTGTCGACTGATTTGCCATCAACATATAACTTAATCTCTTTAGAATCTAAACGGACCGCGATTTTTGCTTCGTAAAACCGAGTTTTTACCTCGATCTGCCCAGCATTGAGAAGCTCATCTATAATATCAAGCACTAGTTGTGCCTCATTTTTTCTTAAAATCTGCCAATATTTCTGGCTTATTGCATATAAACTCGATGTAGTCTAGGTCGCCCCTTCCATCCGTGGCCTTACGGAAAGCTTTAACACAGGCATCGATCTGTGACCTTTTCGCTTTCTGAACGCTTTCCTCATCATTACTACCGAAACCAAATTGCTTAGCTATAGCCTCAGTTGACCAACCAGCTGCAATTGCAGCGGCCACAGCTCTCCATAGAGCGGCTTGCGCATAAGCTTCCTGATGTTGCAGCAGCAAAAAAGTGCTGCAGAGCAAAAACGCGGCTGAGAAACGACGTTTCATTGCTTCCTCCCAAACTCAATCATTTCGTAATCAGCACTTCTTAATTGAGCTTCCCGCTTTGGCGGGTTGCCCATAAACAACAAGCTTACACCCGCTCGAAAATTTGTGAAGGGCGGATTTGAACGGTGTTACCTAGACAGGTAACTCACACTCCCTTGAGGAGTCAGCCGCTCGCCACTCGCGTCCGCGACCGCTTGCCGCTCTTCTCTGAGTTCGTCCATCACTTCGTGCACAGCACGCCAGAGCAGTTCCAGCGGCGCATCCGCAAAGAAGCGCGCTTTGTCGTCGCCAAGCTCGGACGATAAATTGCGAATGATTTGTTCTCTGGCGTCTGCGATGACGTGGCTTACAGACGACCCCAGCCGCCGCGCTTCATAATGCTGTTCGACGAATACAGCCATTGCCGCCTTCGCCCTCGCGATATCGGAAGGTGATTGCGTGAGCGCCACGGTCAGAAGCTCCGCAACTAATCGCCGGTAGGCGCTCACCATGCCCGCGTCGTTGCCCATTCCCGTGCCTCATCATCTGTAATTCGGCTGCGGATGCGATCTTGCCCGATGGCCAAACACATCTCTACGCGCTGGGTCAGCACTGTCGGGCGATATGTCGCTTCGCCGAGGTGAAATCCCGACGGCGGTGCGCGACCAAGCGCAAGCTCGTTGCCGATCGCCAGTGCGATATGTTTGTCTGCGAAAGCTGCGTCTACTCCCGCAAAGTTTAAGCGTGCGTCCCCTTGCCAAACGCTGGCGAGGTAGCGCGCACCGATCCAATTCTCGACGACAATTTCGCGGCTCTCGTGATCGCGCACTTGTAGATTGCCACTCCGCGCTTTCCAATTGGCGACGGGTTCAACTGGAACGGGTAGGTTAGCCGAGCGCAGCGCGCGTTGACCTTCGCGGACCCCCCTCCCGAACAGGAAGTGCTCTTCCAGCGTAAATCCGAGGCCGTGTAGCGTCGCCAGCGGAGCATCATAAGGAAGATGACGGATTGTGAAGTTGAAGCGGTTTTTGATATCGATCCCGCTCCTGCGGAATACGAGTAGCGGTGGCAAGTCGCCCCGCGCCTCCGCTGCCCAAAACTGAAGCGTTTGCTTCACTGCGCGCGCAAGCGCTGGCGTCATTTTCAAGCGGCTCTCCTATCAAGCTCAATAGCAATTCAGTGTCGAGTCGCGCCTTCCGACTCTTGCGCGGCCCGCAGAATTCGACATTCATCAGCAAGCGCGCCCGCAGCGCTGGCGAATATGAGACCATCGAAGGGGCCGCCTTCCAGCTGCTCGTAGACTCTCACCCCGTGCAGGTCGACTAGTCCCGCGATGACGCCAAGCCGCTTTGCCAATTCAAGCGCGTCGTCGGAAAGGTCCTCGTCAATCAGCTCGTCTACGGCTTGGATCAGCCGTGCTTCGAATTCTTCGAACGTCATCATGGCAAGCCCGCATCAGTCGTCTAACGAAACAGTTCGCGAAGGTTTTGCTTTTTGATAGGCGGCCCACTGCTGTTTCGCCCAGTCGAGCATGCCCGGAAGAAGTTCGCCGTATGCTTTCGCCGCCTGTGGGAGCACTGAGTTGTCCAACACCCCCTCTGCGCCCCGCTGCATTCGCTGTCCCGCAGCATCAGTGCCGCGTGTGCGCTCCCAATTCGCATCTTGCTTGCTCTTAACTTTCCGGGCCTCGTCAATTCTGAGCTGACGAATAGTGGCATAGGCTTGCGGATCGAGAATGATTGTCGCGCCATTCTTCAGTCGGGCCTGCATTCGCCCGTCACCCAACTCCGTCGCTTCGGCGATGGCTTTGTTTCGCCCGCCCGCCAATTCGTCGACCATGAAAACAGCGTCCGAAGGCGGAATATTATTCGATGCCGCAATCCCATAGGCCGCCCCATGCAGGCCGCGTTCTTGCGCCGATGAGAGCGTGACGCCTTCCGGGAGGCGCGACTTGAAGTTCTCGATTGCGTCGCGCACAGTTTCGTCAAGATGGCGTCGCGTTTCGATTGCGGGGATGTTGGACTGCGTTTTGGCGGCCTTCATACTGTCTTCGTAGGACTTGTTCGCCAACGCAATGGCCTGATCGCGCCCCTTCACCCAATCGCGGTGTTCCGCCATAAACGCCGACTGAACGCGCCGCTGATTTTCCGGCTGCATCTGCAACAGATGTTCTTTTGCCGGAAGACGCGGCTCGGGGCTCGCTTGCGAATACTCTCGGATCGCAGAGTTCACCACCTGCGAGCGTTGATCCTGCTCTGGCGAGAGGGGTAGCGCCGATCTGGCGTTACCCACTTGGGTAACACTTGATTGCAGGGCAGCTCCCCCTGGAGCCGCAGGCACAGCGCCACGTTGCGCCTCTTGCTCGGCGAGACCGCCGACGTAACGATCAAAAGCCGGATCTTCGGCGTTTTGATTCATGTGTTTGTTCGTCGCCGCATCGATCAATGCACGCCAATACGCCCCCTTATCCTTCAGCGAAAAGGCGAAGCTCATCAGAGCTTGGGGCGGAACTCGGGCGCGTTCTAGAACTCGGCCGGTCGCGTCGCGATGCGTCAGATTGTAGGTCCCGTCGGCGTTGGGGGTGGTTTCGAGAGTGCGTCCATCGAGCACAGCTTCGTAGCCCGCTTCAAGCTTCGCCAGTCCCCCGCGCATGTCGCCAGTGCGCATCAACTGCAACGCCTCATCGCCATACTGCGCCGAGAGATTTGAAAAGTGTTGAAGCATGGACCCGGCCATGGCTCGCGCTCTGCCCACGTCACCGAGTTGGACATAGTGGTTATAAAGCGCGCGCATCCCAGCGGCGTCGGCGAGACCGTGGCGCAATTCGCCCGTCGGATCGACAGCGGAGCGCACTGCCGCAACATCTTCGGGGCTCATGGCCCCTTCACCGCGCATAAAGCGTTCGCCGCCGCTCACTTGTTCGGGCGAGCTTGGAATTGCGCGGTTGCCCTTCAGCCCGAAGGTATCTTCTAAAAAACTAAGGCCCGCGTGTAGCGCCTCGCCAATGCCGTCGGCAAGATCGCGAAGCGGGTCGGGCGCATAGCCGTTTCCTGCCGGCTCTTGTTCCGTCGGCGCACTGCCGACGCTTCCATATTCGGTCTCTTGCACCGGGCCAACTGGTATTGCGCTCGCGGCGTTCGGATCGCCAAGCCCGCTCTCGACCAGCCCGCCCCGAGCCAGCGCGAGTGCTTGTTGTGAGGGCGCGCCAACTCGGGAAGTGATGCGCGCAACGTAGTCGCGCGTATCGGGGGGCAAATAATTCAGCCACCTATCACCGTATGACGCGACGATCTTTGAAACCATCTGCGGGCCGGCGTTGTAAGCGGCGAGCGCCTTGACCGGGTCGCCAAACGTTTTCAGCTGCGCCCCCATGTAGGCGCGCCCCAACGTGCCATTATATTCCGGGTCAGTGCGATACTTGTTTGCGTCAAATGGCAAGCCGGCAAGACGCGCAGCTTCCGGGGCTGTGTCCGGCATGACCTGCGCGACGCCGGTTGCCCCGCGTGTCGACGTTAGCGGCTGCCCGTTCGCGTCAAACTGTTTACCCCTGCTCTCTTGATGGATTTGGGCTGACCATAGCGCATCGGGCACGCCGAAACGGCCCGGTTCGCCGGAAGCCTGCGCGAATTTCGGAAGCGTGTTGCCTGAGGTTGTCGCGCCTGTGCTGAATGGCGACGCCGCACGCCCTTGGTCGAAGACCCCTTGCTCAGACTCTGAAAAACCGCCTCTCGCGTCGGGTTTTTCAGCTTTGTTTGTGAGCGCGTTGTAGTATCGACTCCGCGCATGCTGTTCCTGCTCGTCAGAAATTTGTTTGCGGGTCGCCAAAAACGCTGAAACGCCTTCGTGAATTTCTCTGCCAAGAGACATGGCGCTTACCCTCGTAGGTTAGGCGTTTGGGCGCTGTTCACGCTCGCGAAGGAAGTTGTCGAGGTCCGAAATGCGGTATGCAAGGCGGCGCGCTGACAGGCGAATGGATTTCGGACCAGAGCCCTCGCGTCGCCAGCGCATCAGTGTCGAATGACCAATTCTCAGAAAGTTCGCCGCTTCGCGCTCAGTCAAGAGCGGCGAGGGATCGCGCACGGAAGCTGAGATTTCCATATGACTCCCGACCACTCTCTATCAGTTGTGATCGCATCTAATACTGTAACATAAACATAAAGTCAACGTTACTACTTAGTTATAGCAACGTATCATAGGTGTTTACCAAGCTTATCTTCTGAATAGCCAATCGCAAAAGCAACGGAAAGGCTGCTACTACTCAGCGCGCTCGCGGATGATCGCTTCGACGATCGCCGTCCAGCGCTCCGCAGCCTCGCGCTTTTGGGCTCTGTAGCTCGCACGATTGTAAACGCCAGCAATGCCCGATCGCGCGCCCGCATGGGCGAGCAACGCTTCGACGACGTGGGGGTCAACGCCCGCCTCGTTCAACCTTGTCGACAGTGTCCGCCTCAGGTCGTGTAGTCCCCACGGCTCACCCTGCCCTACCGCCCGGTCAAGTCGCGACTTGCAGCGCGACCATCCAGCGAAACCACCCTCCCCCCTGCCGAATACGAACTCCCGCCCATCGACGCGCGACGGCAACTGAGCCGATGCGAGCGCGGTAAGCGGGACTTCGTGCATGACCTTTGTCTTTGTCCGCGCAGCTGGGAGCACAAGCCTGTCGCCGTCGATCTCGTCCCAGCGCAAGCCCCCGATCTCCTCGCGACGGCAGCCGGTGAGCAAAAGAAGGCGCACAGTTCGGTCGTAGTCGGACCCGCTATTCGTCGCTCGCCAGACCGCTGCTAGTTCGTCGTCGCCTAAGACCCTCTCGCGCGTCCGCTCTGCATTCTTCGGCACCAACGCCGCAGGGTTGTTCTCCGCTAGTCCCGCCTTCATCGCCCATGAAAACATTGCGCCGAGCGTTGTCAGCACCCGGTTTGCCTGAACCGGTCCGACTGTCTTCGTCAGCGACACGTGCAGACGATGCACGCTCGCCCGCTCGACCGCCACCACGGACTCGCCATGAAGAGACGCGGCATATTTCTTGAGATTGCGCGTGACGTGATCGAGCGTGTTGGGACGGACACGGCGCTGCATGTGAGAGAGGTAAGCCTCGATCAAGTCCGTCATGCGCTCGCCGTGCCGGCTCGCCTGCCGCGCCGCCGCAGGATCGTTTCCTACGGCTTTCTGTGCGAGCAAGAGCCGCGCAGCCTCGCGTGCCTCTTCCGGCGACACAGCGCGCCCATCGCCGAGATTGAGCCGCCGCGTGCGGCCGTGAGCGTCGCGATATTGGAGGACCCAGACTTTCTTACCGCTTGCGTAAGCCCGGAGCCCGAGTCCCGGCATGGTCGCGTCCCAGAGAAACGCTTCCGCCGCACCCGCTGCCGGCTTGAAGGACTTCGCCCTTAGTTTCGTGATGGCGGCCCTTCTGCCGGTTCGATCCGGAAGCACATCGGAAGCCGGAAGCAATCCGGAAGCAGGCTGTTCGAGAGTCATTAGGAGTGCTCGCAATCGATCTAGACAAGGGTCAATATGTGAATGCCTTGGAAAATAGTCAACTCACGTCGATTACGACTGCTTCCGACCGCTCACGAAATATCGCTCGAAGCGTTCGGCTGTTGTCTGGGGGACAAGGGGTCGTGGGTTCGAATCCCGCCACTCCGACCATTCGGGCGGCGATCAGTTCGGCAGCTGCGAGAAAAGCGCCGCGCGATCGGTCAGACCAGCGAAAGAACCGTCGAAATTGAGCGGCCCGCTCAGCGTCACGCGCACAGCCGCGGGCTCAAGCGGCTTGAGATGGCGGTCCATGACGCCGACGCCGCAAACCTGGGCGGGAGCGACGCCTGCGACGCACTGCGCGTAAAGAGGGTCGCTCGGTAGGAGCGAGCCATATGCAAATGTGATCTGGTCGGAGCGAGAGTTGAAAACATTGAAGGCGTCGAACTGCAATCGCCAGCCATCCGCCCATCGATAGCCCAGTCGCGCGTTCAACGCGCCGGTGGCTGGCGAATTGAAATAGCCGTCCTCGGTGAGCGCCCTGGCCCCGAAGTAGCGGTATTTCAGCGCCCCGAACCATCCGGTCGTCTCGCCAAGCTCCAACCCGCCCATCGCCGTCACCGCGATGGCGTTCGACAGATAATTGCCGGGCGCATTGCCCAAGAACGTCCCGTAAGGCAATGCGTCAGGCGTCATCAAATCGAGCCACGCCAAGGTCTGCGCAACGTCGACGCCCCGGTAGCGCGCATGGACGAGCGCGACATCGCCATCAAATCTGATCCAGCTGTTCGGGGCGTATTTGTTGGCGAGTTCGAGGCCATATCTGCGGCTGGGGCGACCGAAGATCGTCGTGCCGCTGTCGCCGACAAACTGGTTCTCCGATTCGAGATTGAGCCAGAACAGGCTGATGCTGGAATCGAGTCCCTCGATGAATTTGGCGCGGGCGCCGATCTCGCCGCCGCGTGATTTCACCAGCAGCGGAATTGAAGCGGCCTGAACGAAGCCGTCATTGTCCGCAAGTTCGGCCGTGGAGACTCGCAGCACCGCGCCCCGTGCGTCGGTCGAGTGGAAGCCTTCGCCGTAATTGGCGTAGAATTCCGTCTTGTAGAAGGGGCCGACGATGATCGAGAGCTTCGGGCTGAACAGCGACGCATTCTTGACGCCCTGATTGAACGGCCCCGTGAAAAGGAACGCCGGCAGGCCGGCGCTCGTCACGAGTTTGGGCGCGTCAAATAGCGTCTGCCGGGAGCTGACGGCGGCGTTGTAATAGTCGAAGCGCGCGCCGGTGACGGTCTTCAGCCAGGGCGTCCAGCGCACCGCCGTGTCGGTCCAGAGGCCTATGCTGCCTTCGCCGACCGCATTGTTGCTAAGCGTGTCATAGAGCTGCCGACGCACGCTCTCCTGCAATCCAAGACGAATATCGTCGTAGCGGCCCTGAAAGCCGATGCGCGTCTCAACTGGCGCGCCATTGACGTCGGCCCATCTGATCGCATGCTGCGCGTTAACGCCGACGACCGTGCGATAGTCGAACTGACGGATCTGGTCGCCCAAATTCTGATGCGCCAGGAAATAGGTGTAGTTGCTGTAAAGATCCAAGGTCGAATGGACGACATAGGCTTCGACGCGCGTGGCGTGATCGCCCTCAACCTGACTCCAGCGGGACGAGAGCGAGAAGCGCGAGGTCGCGCCGCCGGCGGTTGGGTCCATCGTGCCCCATAGCGACAGCAACCCGGCGCTGACCGCGCGACTCGGAATTTGGTCCGTTCCGTACCATCTGTTGGCGTAGCCCATGAAGGTCACGGAGGCGCCGTCTTCCTGCGTGCCGCGCGACCAGCGCAACACGCTGTTGAGGCGTCGCATATTGTCGCCGCGCTCCCAGGGTCCGTTGTAATATTGCGCTTCGACCGCGCCATAGGCGGAGCCGCCGGCGAAATCTCGGTACGGGGCGACGGCGAGAGCCCTGGCGTAGCCGAAGCTGCCGCCAGTGACTTGAAAGAAGCCTTTGTCGATTGTGTCTTTGTATTGCATGTAGATCGAACCCGCCGACGAGAAGTCGCCGTCTTGCGCGTCATACGGCCCTTTGCGGGCGAGGACGTAAGACAGGAGTTCGGGAATTAGGAAATTGCTGTCCGCGTAGCCCTGCGAATGGCCGTGCGTGCGCATATTGAGCGGCATGCCGTCGAGGTAGAGCGCCAGATCGGTGCCATGGTCGAGATTGAAGCCGCGCAGAAAATACTGGTTCGCCTTGCCTTCGCCGCTGTGCTGCGTGACGACCAGTCCGGGCACGATCTCCAGCGCGTCGCCGGGGCGCGCGAAGGGCAGCGCGTTGACCTCCTTGCCGGTGAAGAACTTTTCGCTTGAGGCTGTGATCGGCGGCGGCTGGGGTCCAGAAGGCTCCGCCGGTGGTCGACTGACCGCAGCGACGACCGGCGAAGCGCGCGGCGGCTGTGGAGCCGGACGAGCGCGCGCTACGGGTCCTGGCGCGGGCGCGTGAGAACGGGCGGCTGGAGCAGTCCGACGTCCGCCGACTTGGATTGTGGGAAGCGCGGTTTGAGCCTGTGCGGTGAATGGAGGCGGCGCTGCAAGTATTGCAGTCAGAAAGCAGAGCAAGGGTAAGCGAAATGACATCGCCGACTCCGCAGCAAACATGGGCCATCACTGCGAACGGTCATGCCGCGTCGAGCGCCAACGCGCCATCCCCGGCATAAAAGCGCCCTGCGGGGAATGTCCCTGAGAGTACGCGCTAAACGGCACGTCGGCAAGCCGATGAAATGGCGCGCAATTCTCTCATGCGTCTTTTTTCTCGGCAGTGATGCAGAAACATCACGGCTCGTCTTGAGGGAGCGCGCGCCTTGGCGCGATGCGCCGCTCGCTCAGGTTTAAAGCTTCAACCTGGGCCATGCTCACGGGGCGACTGCTTCCGGCGCCGCGCTAACTGCCAAGCCGGCAACGCCACGACGCAAGCTCTACGCTGGCCACACTCTCGAGCATGCGCATCAGGATGGCGCGGCGTTCAAATTTCCTGCGCGAGATCGTCTGCATGCGCATTGTCGCTGCGCGCAGCCGCGTTAGGTAGCTTTCGGTTCGCAACCTTAAGATATAAGGCGCGCAATGCCTCGGCTCGCAGAGACGGCACTGATCCTGTTTCTATTGGCGACGGTGAACGCCAGCCTGTTTGGCATCATCTATAAAATGCTGCGCTAGGCGGCCGCGCTAGTCGGCGTCGGCTTATGCCGACACGGCTAACGGCGGTTTGCGCTTTACGCAGACTCCTTGTTCGTGAACCGCCCTATATGAAACTCTACCATGGCTTGCGCGGCAGCCGTTTCGTCTCGCGCATCGCACGATCAACATTGTGATAGACCAGCCAAGGCGGGCCAATGAAAGTCCTTCTGATTGGTGCGACCGGCCTCATCGGCTCAAGCATTCTCGCAAAACTTCTCTCAGCCGGCCATGCGGTGATCGCCGTGTCGCGCGGGCGCGCAAACGTCCGACGGCAATTTCCTCAGGCGCAATGGGTGTCGATCGACCTGAGAAGCGTCGACTCCGCGCAAGAATGGACGCCCCATCTCGCGGGCGTCGACGCCGTCGTCAATTGCGCGGGCGTGCTTGGCGGAAGCAGCTCCGATTCCACTGACGCCGCGCACAGCCGTGGCCCAGCCACCTTGTTTGCGGCCTGCGAACAGGCGGGCGTCAAGCGCGTCATTCATTTTTCCGCCGTGGGCGTCGACCGCGAGACGCCGAGCGAATTCTCAAGGAGCAAGGCGGAGGGCGACGCCGCCTTGAAGGCGACGGGACTCGACTGGGTCATTCTGCGGCCTTCCGTCGTCCTCGGGCGCCGAGCTTACGGCGGTAGCGCGCTGTTTCGGGGACTGGCGGCGTTGCCGCTTCTCCCCCGCTTCCGGGACGCGGGGGAACTGCAGATCGTCCAGCTCGACGACGTCGTGGCGACGGTGCTTCTTTTCCTCGCGCCCTCGGCGCCGGCGCGTGTGGAGCTGGAGATCGTCGGACCGCAGCGCCTGACCTTCAACGAGGTCGTCGCGATCTATCGGAAATGGCTCGGATCGCGTCCCGCCCAGCTCGTCGACGTCCCCGACCGGCTGATCGACTGGATGTATCGCCTCGGCGATTTCTTCGCTTGGCTGGGATGGCGCACGCCAATCCGCAGCATCGCCAAACAGGAAATGGTCCGCGGCGCCATCGGCGATCCCACGCAATGGACAGACATGACGGGAATCAAACCGCAGTCGCTTGAAGCGGCGCTTATGGCCGAGCCCGCCGACGTGCGCGAAAAATGGTTTGCACGCATCTACGCGCTCAAACCGCTTATCTTCGCCGTAACGGCGCTGTTCTGGATTTCGACCGCGCTGGTCTCTTACGGACCGGGATGGGACATTGGGCTCGGGCTTTTGTACGAGGGCGGGCTGTCGGGCCCCATCGTGCCGCTGGCCGTGATCGCGGGCGCCACATCCGATCTTATTATCGGCGTCGCCATCGCGTTCCGCCGCACATCGAAGATTGCGCTCATCGCCGCGCTCATCCTATCCTTCGTTTACCTCATCCTCGGCACCATCCTCGTGCCGCGACTGTGGCGGGAACCGCTGGGGCCGATGCTGAAGATCTGGTCGGTGATGGTGCTTAACGTCGTTTCTCTGGCGATTGTCGACGACCGGTGATTTATCTCCTCCTCAAATACATTCACATCATCGGCGCCGCAGTTTTGCTTGGCACAGGCGCCGGAATCGCGTTCTTCATGCTGATGGCGCATTTCTCCCGCTCCGTGCCGATCATCGCCGGGGTGGCGCGCATTGTTGTGATCGCGGACTTCGTCTTTACCACTTCGGCCGTGGTGGTTCAGCCCATCACCGGCGTCGCACTCACTTGGCTGGCCGGCTATTCGCTCACCGACGGCTGGATCGCGCTTTCAATCGCGCTGTATCTTTTGACCGGCGCTTTCTGGTTGCCTGTCGTGTGGATGCAGATGCGCATTCGCGATATCGCGCAAGCCGCGGTAGCGGCGAACCAGCCGCTACCGCAGATCTATCATCGATTTTTCTGGTGGTGGTTCGCTTTCGGCTTTCCGGCGTTCGGCGCCGTTATGACGATCATATGGCTGATGATCGCCAAGCCGATGATCTTCTAACGCCGTGCGACCGTCCCGGAGCGCGCGACGGCCCTTACCGCGTGTACCAGACGTAGATGATGGAAAAGGCCAAAGCCAGCGCAAAGCCAATCATGACGTTGCGTATAAAGCCCCCGCCGAACTCATCCATGTTGCGTCTCCAATGGTCGCGCGCCGCGGCGGACAATCTGGCGTAAGCCTGCGAATGGCGCAACAGCAGTCTCCCCGCGGCGTCTGCATTTTGTCTCGCCACATTCTTCAGTATAGTCGCGCCCACAGGCGCTATTTGGATTCCCGCCGCGCCCGCCTATAGACCCGCCGGAAGGAAGGATGCCGCGATGAAGGACGATCTCGGCGCGCTGTCCGTCGTTCTTAACCGGAGCACGGAAACGCCGGGACGACTGTCCGGCGCGAGCTTCGTCGTCAAGGAGAACATCGACGTCGCGGGAAACGTCTCGGCCAACGGCCATCCGAAATGGGCGGCGACCCACGCCCCTGCCGAGCGCGACGCCGCTGTCGTCGCCCGCTTGCTCGATGCGGGCGCGCGGCTCGTCGGCAAGACGCAAATGGACGAGATGGCCTATAGCCTGCTCGGCGCCAATCCGCATTACGGCACGCCGATCAATCCGGCCGCGCAAAATCGCCACCCCGGCGGCTCGTCTTCAGGCTCTGCGGTCGCTGTCGCCGCCGGCCTCGTCAATTTCGCCATCGGCACCGACACCGCCGGCTCCTGCCGCGCGCCGGCGGCTTTTTGCGGGGTTTTTGGCTTTCGCGCGTCGCACGGCTCCGCGCCTATGGATGGAATCATTCCGCTTGCGCCGTCCTTCGACGCCATCGGCTGGTTCGCCCGAGACATCGGCGTCGTGGCCTCCGTCGGCGAGGCTTTGTTGCCGGTAAACGCGGCGAACGCCGAGCTCAAGGAAGCCGTGCTGCTCACCGACGTCTTCTCGGGAGTCGGAATGGATTTCGCTTCGGCGGCGGCGGATCCCGTCGACGCTCTGAAGGCGTCCGGCCCCTGGCGCGAAGCGACGCTCGGCGACGACTTCTTCAAGACGGCGCTCGGACATTTTCGCAACATGCAGGCATTCGAAGCCTGGGCTGCGCATGGCGCCTGGATTTCGGCGAACAGCCCGACTTTCGGCAAGGGCGTCGAGCAGCGTTTCGCCTATGCGGCGAAGGTCACGACCGACCAAAAGAAAGCCGCTGAAAGTTTCCGCGAGGAGGCGCGCAAGAAAATCGACGCGCTCCTCGGTTCGCAAGGCTTCCTCGTGTCGCCGACGGCGCCGTTTCGCGCGCCGCTGCTCACCGAAAGCGAGGAAACGCTCGACGCCAAGCGATACCAGATGATGCGTCTGTTTCTCATCGCGAGCTTCTTTGGCCTGCCGCAGATCAGCATTCCCCTTCCGACAAGCGATGCGCCCGTTGCGCTCTCGTTCATCGGCCGGCGCGGCTCGGACCACGCGCTGATCGGCCTTGCGCAGCGCTTCTGCTCGCAGATGAAGAAGTCTCTTTGAGTTTTTTCTATACGCAACCGGTTATCATTCCCAGCAGGCCGAAGGCCTGACCGGAATCCAGAGCGAAATCCTCTCCGCGTCGCAACCCTGGATTCCCGATCGCGCTTCGCGCGTCAGGAATGAAATAGCGGAAGCCGCCAGACACGTAATCATCCGCTCAGAGGCGGCCCATGTCCGAGCAGATCCTTGATCCGCCCCGTCAGCCGCTCGCGCACGTCGCGATAGGAGTCGAGAATGGCCTCGCGCGAGCCCTGCGCGGCCGTCGCGTCGGGCGTCGGCCAGTAGACGACGTCGACGGCCATCGTGCGCGTAAACTCCAGCGCCTTGTGATGCGCCTCGGGCGACAGCGTCACGATCAGATCGAAATTGGAGTCTTCGAGATCTTCGAACGTGTGCGGCTTATGTGCCGAAATGTCGACGCCGATCTCGTCCATCGCCGCGATGGCGAAGGGGTCAGGGGCGCCGCGCTTCAGACCAGCGGAAGCGAAATAGGTTTCGCGGCCAAAATAATACCGCGCGATCGCCTCCGCCATCGGCGATCGCACAGTGTTCAGCGTGCAGGCGAAGAGAATGGATTGGGGGCGCGCCACGTTGCTCACGCATTCTTATCGCTGGCTTTGCGCTGACTGACGGTCTCGTTCGATGAACGCCGCAAGCTCCTTCGTCTGATCCGTGAACAGTTGCAGTTCGTTGATGTCGAGCGGCTCGCTCACATGCTGCATCAGCAGCAGATCTCGGCCTTCGGAGAAGGCCGGCGCCAGCCCGCAATAGAAAAATCCCTGGCGGCGCGCGCTCTCAACCAGGAGCGGCAAGCCCGGGTCGTCGACATGCGCGGAAAGCTGCACGGCGCGCGCGCCGAGCCCGCTGACGTCGCTCACCGCCTGGCTCAATTCGATGCTGGTGTTCGATCCGATCATCTCGAAGCGAATCCTGCCATAGCCCCATGGGTTGACCATGACGCTCGTCATCGACCGGGTCTCTGTTGGCTTTCCGCTCCCGCGGAGAGAAACGCCGACCCCGAGACGGCCGTATGTCGCCGTCATGACGTCGCGATACGCCGGAGGCGCGACGATCTCGCATGCCCGCCCGGCTTCCAGGAAGCGGAACGTCAGCAGAAAACTCTGGCGCTGTCCGGCCGTGGGCACAGGCAGATCCTTCGAATGCGAAGTTTCGGGCGCCGCGCCGAGCAGGATTGCGCATGTCGGCATGCCGGCCCGCTCGTCGTTGCGCTGTGAAAATGTATGAGTCGTAACCGGCTCGGCGTAGATCCCGACGAGCCCGAGTTTCGTGGCTTCGTCCGTCAGCCGCTCGGTCATGCGCTCCAGGAGATGACGTCCCCGGTAGGACGGAAGCACGACCGCTTCGCCGCGTTCGGCGATCGCCGCGCCGGGCTCGCGCTCGAGCGCGACATGGCCGATGACCTCGCCGCGCGCATCGCGGGTCACGACCGGAATGAGCTCTCCGCTTTCGACCTTCCGCCAATAGCGATGCGGAGAAAAGACTTCACGGTGAACATAATTGTGCCCATAGACCGCCAGAAAGCAGCGCGCGATCGCCGCCGAGTCGTCCTGCTGGGGCACATCGATCCGCACCGTTTCCGTCGTCTCTGCGGCGTCGGTGATCGACTCGTCGTGACGTTCCGCCGCTTCGCGAGAGGGTTCGAAACCGCGATGGATCGTGATCTCCCATCCGTCGACGCCGCGTTCCCGGTACGATAATCCCGCATCTCGCGGCGCCTGCGCGCTGAGCGAACCAACGACAGCGGAAAATCGGGAATGGCCGTTGAGCAGAATCCGTGCGCGCGCCTCGCCTTTGGAGGAGGACAGAAGAACCGTCGCGCGCTCGGCGTTGGTGCGCGACCCGCAGAGAATCTGCCATGTTTGCGCAGCGTCGGCGGCGATCAGGCTCGCGGTCATCGGCGGAACCCCTTCGACCAGCGACGCTTCGCGAACGAAGGCGCGGAGCAGTTCGCCCCCCTCCGCTTCCATCGACAGCCGCAGCTCGGCGAAATGATCCGAATTACCTTTGCCCATGCGGATTATTCCATGATGACAATGTGACAGCGCCGAGCGCTGCGCCGCGCAGCGCTCTCATCCTTGGCGACCGAGCGCGGCGCTCAGCCCTTCCAGTGCAGCGCCGTGATCAGCGTGAAGATACGGCGCGCCGTATCCTGATCTGTGTCGATCTTGCCTTTCAAGCGTTCGAGGAGAAGCTGCGCGCCTTCGTTATGGAGGCCGCGGCGCCCCATGTCGATCGCCTCGATCCTGCTCGGGGTCGCATGGCGGATCGCCGCGTAATAGCTTTCGCAGATCATGAAATAATCTTTGAGAATGCGCCTGAAAGGCGTCAGCGAGAGAATGTGCGTGACGAGGCAGACGCCCTCCGCGTCGCAAATCTTAAAGACGAGTTTGGCGTCAACGAGCGAGATCAGCAGTTCATAAGGTCCGCCATGATGGCCAATCAGCGCGAAACTGTTTTCCTCGATGAGATCGTAGATCGCGATGGCGCGCTCATGCTCCTGATCCGCCGAGCCGCGTCCGATCGAGTTTTCGTCGAGCGTGACGGAGATCAGCCGCTTCGACTCGTTTGACTCCACCCTCACGCCTCGAGCTGATTGAGGCGGATCGACACCGAACGCGCATGGGCCTGCAAGCCTTCGGCCTCGCCAAGCGTGACGGCGGCGGCACCGATGGCGCGCAGCGAGTCCGCGTCGCATTTCAGGATCGACGTGCGCTTGACGAAGTCGAGCACGCTCAGACCCGACGAGAAGCGCGCCGAGCGCGCCGTCGGCAGCACATGGTTGGAGCCGCCGACATAATCGCCGACGGCTTCGGGCGTATAGGCGCCGATGAAGATGGCGCCGGCGTTGGAAACGCGCGCGGCGAGGTCCTCGGCGTCTTCGCTGATGATCTCGAGATGTTCGGCGGCGATGCGGTCGGCGAGCGGAAGCGCGTCGGCGAGCGTCTTCACGATGATCGTCGCGCCATAGTCACGCCAGGAGGCGCCGGCGATCTCCTTGCGCGAAAGCGTCGAAAGATGCCGTTCAACGGCGGCGACGACCGCGTCGGCCAGCGAGGCGTCGTCAGTGATCAGGATCGACTGCGCGGATTCGTCATGCTCGGCCTGCGCAAGCAGATCGGCTGCGATCCAGTCGGGATTGGCGGTCGCGTCGGCAAGGATCAGCACTTCAGAGGGGCCGGCGATCATGTCGATGCCGACTTGGCCGAAGACGCGGCGCTTCGCCGCCGCCACCCAGGCGTTGCCCGGCCCGACGATCTTGACGACGGGCGCAATCGACTTGGTGCCATAGGCCAGCGCCGCCACAGCCTGTGCGCCGCCGACGCGGTAGATCTCATCGATGCCAGAACGTTTCGCGGCGGCGAGCACCAGCGGCTCCACATGGCCGCCAGGCGTCGGAACCACCATGACGATGCGCTTTACGCCGGCGACCTTCGCGGGCACGACATTCATCAGCACGGAAGACGGATAGGCGGCGGTGCCGCCGGGCACGTAAAGACCCACCGAGTCGAGCGGGGTCCAGCGCCAGCCAAGTTCGACGCCGGCGGCGTCCCGAAAGCGCAGATCCTGCGGCTTCTGCCGCTCGTGGAAGGTGGTGATCCGCTCGAGCGCGAGATCGAGGGCGGCGAGCTGCTCGGCGGAGCATTTGGCCTCCGCCGCCGCGACCTCCTCGCGGGAGACGGCGATGCCAGTCGCCTCAAGGTCGATGCGGTCGAAGCGCTTGGAATAGTCGACAAGCGCCGCGTCGCCCCGGGCGACGACGTCCTCGATGATGCCGCGGACCGTATCGTCGACATCCTGCGACGCCTCACGCTTCATGGCGAGCAGCGACGCGAAACGCTGTTCGAAATCGGGCGCCGCAGCGTCCAAACGCAGGGTCATGATCCTCTCCAGCCGGGAAGTCCGGCTGTCATGGCCCTCGGGGAGCGTGCTCGTCAAGTTCGCCGCTGAAATCATGGCTCGGCCGGGCGGCGACCTTCCAGCGCGGTCCCACGTCGCAAAGTTGCGCCTCGACGCATTCGACATCGAGCGCGATCGACGCGCCGCCGGCGAAAAAGAGCCGGATGACTCCCGACGGGGGCTCGGGGTCGGGCTCGAAGGTGACCGCCAGAAGTTCGAGGATCGCGTCGGGCTGGTCGCGGCAGATACGCTGGCAGCGCACGCGCTGCACACCTTCGAAATGCAGGCCGCAGCGGCAGCGCTCCAGTCGGCCGTCAAGTTCTGCGGCCCAGTCAAAACGCGACCCCACCAGGGCGAACCGGCGCTTGTCGGCAAGAAAGGCGATGTCGCCGACGCGCACCAGGGCGTCCTGCAGATGCGCCGAGAGGAGCGAAAGATCTTCGCTGTCGAGCGCATGCAGGCGCAAGGCGAGTTCACAAGGCCGATTGGGTGGTTCCATGTCCTCTCCTCCTTCGCCCGATATGGCGAAGGGCGCGGGGGGGCGCAACCCTACGAGCGGCGTCAAGTTAAGTTAATGGGATTTTCTAGGCTCCACGTTTCCACGCTGGTGGGGCTTGTCCGGGCCAACGACGCAGGGGCGTTGTGCGATACGTGCAAAGTAGCCGCAACCGCGCCCGTGGATGCTTGCGGCGTGCGCCGGCATGACGCGGGGGAACCCTATTCGAACGCTGGCCGAAAAAAGAGGGAGACATTCTTCCGCTTGCGCGATCCCTCCCCTTTGCGGCGAGGGTGGCGAGCGAAGCGAGCCGGGTGCGGTTTAATCGCCCCCACCGATCGACCTCGGCGATTGACCTCCCCGCAAGGGGAGGTAAATCCGCCTCAATCCTGAAACGGATTGTGCACGAGGATGGTGTCGTCGCGTTCGGGGCTCGTCGAGAGCAGAGCGACCGGCGCCTCGATCAGCTCCTCGATGCGACGGACATATTTGATCGCCTGCGCCGGCAGATGCGCCCAGGAACGCGCGCCGCTCGTCGATTCCTTCCAGCCGGGGAAGCTTTCATAGACCGGCTGCACCCGCGCCTGCGCCGCCTGCGAGGCCGGCAAGCGCTCGATGCGCCTTCCGTCGAGCATGTAATGCGTGCAGATTTTGATCTCGTCGAAACCGTCGAGAATATCGAGCTTCGTCAGCGCGACGCCGTTGATGCCGGACGTCTTCACCGCCTGGCGCGTCAGCACGGCGTCGAACCAGCCGCAGCGCCGCCGCCGTCCGGTGTTGGTGCCGAATTCGCGGCCGCGATCGCCGATCAACTGGCCGATCTCGTCATGAAGCTCGGTCGGAAACGGGCCGCCGCCGACGCGCGTCGTATAGGCCTTGGCGATGCCGAGCACATAGCCGATCGCGCCGGGACCAAGTCCCGAACCGCTCGCCGCCGAGGCGGCGACGGTGTTGGACGATGTCACATAGGGATAGGTGCCGTGGTCGACGTCGAGCAGCACGCCCTGCGCGCCCTCGAAGAGGATGCGCTTTCCGGCGCGGCGATTGTCCTCGAGCAGCTCCCACACCGCGTCCATGAACGGCAGGATGCGCGGCGCGACGGAGAGGAGCTCCTCGCGCAGCGCGGCGGGGTCGACCTCGGGCAGGCCCAGGCCGCGCCGCAGCGGATCGTGATGCGCGAGCACGCGCGCGATCTTGTCGTCGAGCAAATCGGGCTCGGCGAGATCCATCAGGCGAATCGAACGGCGCCCGACCTTGTCCTCATAGGCGGGGCCGATGCCGCGCTTCGTCGTGCCGATCTTGGCGCCGCCGCCCGCGTCCTCGCGATGCGCGTCAAGCTCTCGGTGCAGCGAAAGGATCAGCGGCGCGTTTTCCGCGATCTTGAAATTCATCGGCGAAATCTCGACGCCCTGCTCCCGCAGCCGATCGATCTCGCCGAGAAGGAAATGCGGGTCGACGACGACGCCATTGCCGATGACGGAAAGCTTGCCCGGCCGCACAATGCCCGAGGGCAATAAGGCGAGCTTATAGGTCACGCCGTCGATGACGAGCGTGTGCCCGGCGTTATGGCCGCCCTGGAAGCGTACGACGACGTCAGCCTCCAGCGACAGCCAGTCGACGATTTTGCCCTTGCCCTCGTCGCCCCACTGGGCGCCGACCACCGCCACATTCGCCATGGCCGTATCTCGATCTCCAAATAGAAAAAGCCCCGCGCGTAACGCCGGGGCTCGTTACCGCAGGGGTTTAGCGCATGCCGCCGAGAGCGTAAAGGCCGCCGACGGTCCGAAAATCAGGAACTTCGAGCGGCCTTTTCGGTTGGAAACAAATAAGGGGAGGTAGAATGCATGCCGACCACGGTCGCTCGAGTCCCAAGCCACACCGATGACGACATCAACCGCGCCATTCGCAAGGAAACGCAGGCGCGGCTGTCCTATTTCGCCAAACACCCGGAGAAGATCGACGAACGTCTGGAGGAGCTTGATCGAGAGTGGGACATCGAGCGGGCGCTCGAAGCCAACGCCTCCTCGGTGGCGCTCGTTGGGCTTGCGCTCGGCTTGACGTCAGATCGCCGCTGGCTGGCGCTGCCGGTTTTGGTGAGCGGCTTCCTTCTCCAGCACGCGCTGCAGGGCTGGTGCCCGCCCTTGCCGCTCCTGCGTCGATTGTCGTTCCGAACGGCCGAGGAAATCGGTCAGGAGCGCAACGCGCTCAAGGCGCTGCGCGGCGACTTCGACAAGGTCAAAAAGGCTGACAACAAAGTGCAGGAGGCGGCGCGCGCCGCCGGGCTCGGCTGCGAGATGCACGGGCGTACCGTGCATTAGGAGCGCGAGCCTCTACAAGAATTTTCGCGGAACTCGACGTGAACGAAACAGCGGAGGAAGCGTCGCGCGTATATCGGAAAAAGCGCGCGCATGTATCCAAAGGTACATTCAATTTAGCGTGCAGCCGCTTTAGCTTGGCGCCGAAGATTGCATTGCTGACAGCTTGGCTGTCGAGGGCGATCTTTTTTGCCTTGTCGAAATTGCGATAGTTTCAATACGCAGGGGTTTCAGAATGAAAAAGCCCGTTTCCATTTCCATAAGCAAGTTCACCGAATCCGTTCAGGCCGCCGTGAAGGCCGCGAGCGAGAAACATTCAAAATTCAAACTGGAGGCGCCTAACGCCATTTCGGTGTCGTATTTAATTCGCGGCATTCCCGTTCCGGAGGCGATCGCTTCACAGGTCACGCTTGCCGAGACTCAGGCGCTCGCCAACGACATCGCGGGCCATCTGGGAGCGTTCGCGGGCGAACAGGGCGGCGCGGTCTATTCCATTGGTCGCCACATCATTGTCGGCATTCCCGTTCCCCCTGAAATTCTTCAGTTTGAACAAAAATAGCTGGATTAAAGCCCATGTCGAAACTTTGTCCGAGCGCGCAGCCCGGCATGGATCGAGCGATGGTCTTGGGCGTCGTTCAGCAGGACGGGCCGAGTCCCGTCGTCCAATATCTGAACGAGCGGCTTCCTGCGACGCCCGAGATCCTTGCCCTGTCCGCCCCTTTAAAACCGACCGAAGTATTTCGACTCGCGGCGACATGCGCTGAGCACAAATGTCCGCACTTCGACGGCGCAGATTGTCGCTTGGCTTCGCGAGTCGTGAAAATGCTGCCCGCTGCAGTCGACAGTTTGCCGCCCTGCGCTATCCGAAAGGAATGCCGCTGGCATGCTCAGGAGGGCGAAGCGGCGTGCAAACGATGCCCTGAGGTCACCACTGTGAGCTACGACTTGTCGCAACATGCGCGGGACGTGTCAGGACTGCCGGTTGTCGAGGAGTCGATGGGGTAACCGCTTCGCGGGGGATGCCGCAGCCATCTTATTGCCGATGATAGGGGTGCCCCGACAAGATCGTCATCGCCCGATAAATCTGCTCCGCCGCGAGGATGCGCGCCAGCTGATGCGGCAGCGTCATCGCGCCGAAGGAGAATACTGCGGTCGCTCGCGCGCGGACGCTCTCGTCCAGGCCTTCGGCGCCGCCGATCGCAAACCACAGCGCCTTGCAGCCTCTGTCGCGTTCGGAGGCGATGAACTGCGCGAAGGCTGCGCTTGTCTCCGCCCTGCCCCGTTCGTCAAACGCCGCCAGCCGCGATTCGGTAGGCAGCGCCGCGAGCAGTTCCATCGCTTCGCGCGATGACCGCTCGGCGCTGGAGGAGGCCTTGCTCTCATCGATCTCTTTAAGTTCGAGACCTTCGAGGCCCAGGCGCCGCAAGGCGCGGATGCGCTCGGCGTAGCGGGCGAAAAGCTCTCGCTCGGGACCCGCCTTCAGGCGGCCGACGCAGATCAGTCCCAGTTTCATCCGACGCCAGGCGAGACGGAGGCGAGATGGACAAGCGACGCCAAGGCGCGCTTGCATCCGCTCCCGTCAGACCAGGCGAATCTCCAGCGGTCGGTCGCCGCCCCACATCTTTTCAAGATTGTAGAACTGGCGCACCTCGGGCCGGAAGATGTGGACGATGACGTCGCCAGCGTCGATCAGCACCCAGTCGCACTGGGACAGGCCTTCGACCCGCGGGGCAATGACGCCCGCCGCCTTCAGGGCCTTGATCGCTCTGTCGGCTATGGCGCCGACATGCACGGTCGAACGACCCGTCGCGATGATCATGTCATCGGCGAGCGCCGTTTTTCCACGCAGATCGATGGAGACGATGTCCTCGGCCTTGGTTTCGTCCAGGCTGGCGAGAACCTTTTGCACGATTGAGCCGGTCAAATGGGCGCTTGCGCCAATTTCCGGTCGGAGCGGACCAGGAGCCGCACCCGGATGAACACTTGTCGACAGCGTTGCAACCCTCATGCTTCGCGGCCCAAGCCCGGAAGAGAGCCCGCCGCCACACAAGGATGGGGCTCTTGCTGAAAAATTGCAATAGAAACTGCGGGGTTGACGAGGGGGCTAAGAAAAAAGCCCGGCTCAAGCGCCGGGCTTTGGAAGGCGGTTCGGGCTAATCGAGAGGCGGGAGGAACCTCAAAGCCGGAACAAGAAAAGCATAATCGATTTGCGCCAAAAGCGTAGGACGAAATTGCCGACACGCCAGTCGGCGGTGCAAAAAGCGGGGAAAAACTGCTGAATTCGTGCCGCGAGAGGGGCGCCACTGGCGCCCGATTCGGCTAAGTTAACAGAGCGTTGTGAAGCACATCGATCGGCCCAGTGCTCAAATTGCAACACATGTCAAGTTTGTCGCTGGAGCCCCGGTTGAGCCCTGCTTTCGCCGGTCCCTTTATGGCGAAATCAGGGAATTAGGACCATCGACCCGCTGGTGGCGCGCGATTCGAGCGCGGCATGCACCTTGGCCGCATCTGCGAGCGGAAACCGCGCCGGCTCGGCGATAGTCGCGAATCCTCGCTTCGCCGCATGGACGAGATCGTCCATCATCTCCTCATAGTCGCGTCGGCGCGCGATATGGGTGAAAAGCGAGGGGCGGGTCGCATAGAGCGATCCTTTCAGCGCCAGAAGACCGAGATCGAACGCCGCGATCGGACCGGACGCTGAGCCAAAACTTACGAACATGCCGAACGGCTTCAGGCAATCGAGTGAAGCCGGAAACGTCGCGCGCCCGACGCCGTCATAGACCACGTCGCACAGCTTGCCCTTGGTGAAATCGCGCACGCGCTCGACGAAGTTCTCCTCGCGATAAAGGATGGTGTGCTTAGCGCCTGCATCTTCTGCGATCTTGGCCTTCTCGGGTGAGCCAACCGTCGCGATGACCTTCGCCCCGAGCGCATTCGCCCATTGGCAGAGGATCTGCCCAACGCCGCCGGCGCCGGCATGGACGAGAACGCGATGGCCTTTCTCCACCTTGAACGTCCTGCGCAGGAGATATTGCGCCGTCAGCCCTTTCAGCATCATCACCGCGCCCTGCTCATAGCTGAAGGATTTCGGCAGATGGACGACTGAGCCGGCGGCGATGTTGCGCGCCTCCGAATAGCCGCCAAGCGCGCCGACATAAGCGACCCGATCCCCCACCTTGAAGTTTTTCACATTCTCACCGACGGCGATCACCTCGCCGGCGCCTTCATGTCCCGGGACAAACGGATATTCTGCCGGATAAGCGCCAGTACGGCGGTAGACGTCTATGAAATTGACGCCAATGGCGCCGTGGCGGATTTGCACGTCGTCGGCGGTCGGAGCCGGCAGATCAACGTCTTCCATAACGAGCGCATCCGGCCCGCCGGGCTGATGCACGCGAATCGCTTTAACCATCGACCTCTCCTTTCGCGATCGCGCCGCCCTCACGAAAAAGCGGCAAAGCCAGAAAATAGCACCCCGTCACGACCAGAACCGCCTTTACGAGGACAGAGGCCGCCGCAAGATCCTGTGCGACCGCCGCGATGGCCGCCGCGCCCCAGACGCCGGTCACGACGAGCGTCACAGGTCGCAGCCGCTGAACGCGCAGCGGATGAACAAAGGCGACCGGAACGAACATGAAAGTCGCCGTCAAGAGAACGACCGCGAGGCTGGCGCCCGCCGGCGGCCGCAGCACGAGAAGATAGAAGACCACGATGTTCCACAGCGATGGAAATCCGCGAAACCAGTAGTCCGACGTCTTCATTCGCCGATCCGCGAAATAGAGCGCCGAACAGGCGCAGACCGCGGCGCAAACGGGACCGACGAGCGCTGGGTCCAAGAGGCCGGAGCGCCATAGCGCCACAAGCGGCGTGACCACATAGTTGAGAAAATCGACGACGAGGTCGAGCGCGACGCCGTCGATGAAGGGCGCCGTTTCCGTCACCTTGAAATGCCGCGCCAGCGTTCCGTCGACGGCGTCCACGACGAGCGCCGCGCCGAGCCAGGCGAACATCGCCGCAAAGCGGCCGTCCGCCGCAAGGAACAGCGCGATCAGACCGAGCGCCGCGCCGCTCGCGGTGAAGAGGTGGACAGAAAGGCCGATGAGGCGAGAAGACGTCACGAGGCGCGGCGACTGGAGAAGCGGGACGTGAGCCTATCACCGCGCTGGCGCCAAGCCAAAGCCATCCTGCTCGCGCTCCGAAGACTCTCCCGCTATAACAGGCGCAGGAGACGAATGAGATGAACGCGGCGCACGAAAACACCAGATCGGACATTCTCGTCGCCGGCGCCGGGGCGACCGGCCTTGCAGCGGCGCTGGCCTTCGCGCGCGGGGGATACAAGACGACGCTCGCAGGGCGCATTCCGTCCCCGCTGCCGGGCCGCACCGTCGCCTTGTTCGAATCGTCCGTCCGATTTCTCGATGCGCTCGGCGCGTTGGAGCGGGTCAGAGCGCGCGGCTGCGCCGTCGAAGCGATCCACATGATCGACGACACCGATCAGTTTCTGCCGGTGCCGGAACTCAGCCTGCGGGCGCGCGAGATCGGTCTGCCGGCGCTCGGCGTCAATGTGTCGAACGACGACCTCGTCGCCATCCTGCTGGATCTCTGCCGCGGCCGTTCTGAAATCGCGTTCGTCGACGCCGACATCGCGGATTACGAATTCAGCAGCGACGGCGCCGTCGCCATTCTCTCGGACGGACGCCGGCTCCAGTCGGACTTCATCGTTGCGGCGGATGGGCGCAACAGCCGCGCCCGTGCGGTCGCCGGCATCGACGTAAAGGAATGGACCTATCCGCAGATCGCGCTCACCATGATGCTGCGCCACGAGTTCCCGCACGAAAATGTCTCGACGGAATATCACACGCGCTCTGGCCCTTTCACGCTGGTGCCGCTGCCCGCGCGAGAGGATACGCCGAATCGTTCGAGCCTTGTCTGGCTGATGAGCGTCGCCGACGCGCGGCGGCGTCTCGCCAAGCCCCGCGAAGAGCTCGAATATGAAATCGAGGATTACGCCAAGTCGGAACTGGGCGCGATGCGCACCGAAGGCGACATCGGGCAGTTCCGCATGGGCGGCATGCAGGTGTCGAAACATGCCACGGGCCGCCTCGCGCTCGTCGGCGAGACATGTCACATTTTTCCGCCGATCGGCGCGCAAGGACTGAACTTAAGTCTGCGCGACGTCGCCGATCTCGAGGATTGTCTCGCCAGCGTCGATCTCAAGAATCCGCGTGAATTGTCGCGGGCGCTCGCCCGCTACGACCGTCACCGGCGCGCCGACATCGGTTTTAGAACGCATGGCGTCGACCTGCTCAACCGCTCGCTCATCATTCCCTATCTGCCGGTGGATTTGCTTCGCGGCGCGAGCTTCATCGCCATGGCGGCGCTCGGGCCGCTGCGGCGCGCGGTCATTCGCGAGGGCGTGTTGCCGCATCTCGTTCTGCCGCGCCTGATGCGACGGCCGGCGCAGAAGCCCGAAGTCGCCGGCGCTCCGCATGGACGCGCCGGCCTGCGATCTTAAAGGCTGCATTTGGGCGCCGCGTCTCACGCGGCGCTACTTCGCTGCAATCTCTATCTTCTTTTCTTCCTTCTTGGACTCGGGCATTTTTGGCAGCTGGATTCTCAGCACGCCCTTTTCGAAATCCGCCGTGATCTTGTCCACATCGACTCCCTCGGGAACCCGAAAGGCGCGGCGGAAGGAGCCATATCGGCGCTCGGAACAGAAATAGCCTTCCTTTTTCTCTTCCTTTTCTTCGCTCTTTTCACCGGAAATCGACAATACGCCGTTCGCAAGCTTCACATCGACGCTCTTTTCATCGAGCCCCGGCAGTTCGGCGGTGATCTCGTATCCACCGTCCTTTTCTACAAAATCGACAGGAGGGCTCGCTGACCATTGCGACATCATCCTGTCGAACGGCTGAAAGTCGGCGAGGCTTCGGCGCGACGGAAATTCGTCGAACAGGCGATCGAATTGACGCCGGAATGATTCGATTGGATGCCAATCGAAAGCGCCGGCCTGCGCGGACTCTTTTGACGCCGGCAGCTTGCTTTGTTCGGCCATGCTGATCTCCCTCATGAACGGACGATCGCCAAGCAACCGAAAAAAATCAGCAACAATGGCGCTGACGATCGACGTGGAAACGTTAGGGACGTGGAGCGTCAGAGGTGTGACTTCAAGCAGCGATTTTGCGCCAATTTGTCGCGATCACTCGTCGGATTCTCCGAGCGACAACAGTCCTGCGTCGCCCCCAGAGGACGCGGTGTTGATCGTCAGCGTCGTCTCGTGCAGGAATCGCAGCAGGTAATCCGGCCCGCCCGCCTTTGGGCCGGTGCCGCTCAAGCCGAATCCGCCGAAGGGCTGACTGCCGACGACCGCGCCGATCATGTTGCGATTGACGTAGATATTGCCGGCGGACGCTTTGTGCGACAATGCGCGGATGCGCCGTTCGATGCGCGTATGCATGCCGAGCGTGAGGCCATATCCGCTGGCTTCGATGTCCACGAGAAGTTGCGGCAGGCGCTCCGAACGCCAGGTCGCGACATGCAGGACGGGTCCGAAGATCTCCTCCTGCAAATCCTCGACGCGATCAAGTCTGACAATATGCGGCGCGACGAAAGTTCCTGTCGTCGGCGCAACGCCAGCGTAAAGAACTCGCCCGGCTGCGCGCTGTCGCGAAAGATAGGCGTCGAGTTTGTCCTTCGCCTCGCCGTCAATCGCCGGGCCGACATGCGCGCCGATCTCGCGCGGATCGCCGACCCGCAACTCGCGCGCCGCGCCGATGAGCGTCTTCAGACAGGCGGGCGCGATCTCCTCTTGCAGGCACAAGAGCCGCAAGGCTGAGCACCGCTGGCCGGCCGATCGGAAGGCTGACGTCATGACGTCGTCGACGACCTGTTCGATCAGCGCCGTCGAATCGACAATCATCGCATTGATCCCGCCGGTTTCGGCGATGAGCGGCGCAATCGCGCCATCTCGCTCGGCGAGCGTGCGATTGATCCGCTGCGCAACTTCGACCGAGCCCGTGAAAACGACGCCCGCGGTCAGCGGATCGGCGACGAGCGCGGCGCCAATGGCGCCATCGCCCGGCGCAAAGTGCAGCACGTCCTTCGGAACGCCGGATTGGCGCAAGAGGTCGATCGCCATGGCGGCGACGAGCGGCGTCTGCTCGGCGGGCTTGGCGACGACGCAATTTCCCGCGACCAGCGCCGCTGCAATCTGGCCGATGAAAATCGCGAGCGGGAAATTCCAGGGCGAAATGCAGATAAAGACGCCGCGTCCATGCCGGCGCAGGACATTGGCTTCACCCGTCGGGCCCGGCAGCGGCATGTCGGCGCAGAGAATTCGCGCCTGACCGGCGTAGTAGCGGCAAAGATCGGCCGCCTCGCGCAGCTCGGCGAGCGCATCATCGAGAGTCTTGCCGCCCTCGCTTTGCAACAAGGCGATCAACGGCCCGCGCCGCGCCTCAATGAGATCAGCCGCGCGTTCGATCATCCGCGCCCGCGCCTCGAATGGAGTCCTGGACCATTCATGGAAGGCGCGCGCGGACGTCGCGACCGCAGCATGCGCCCCAGCCTCATCCGCTTCGACGACATGACCGACGACGGCGCCGTCGATCGGCGACAAGACGGGGCGCGCCGCTGCTCGCGACTCGACGCTCGGTCGCGCGTCCGGCGGCGTAGCCGGCGCGCGCGTCTCATTAATCAGCGCCGCAAGCGCAGTCCGATCACCAAATTCCACGCCTTTTGAATTGGCGCGTTGCGGCAGGTAAATCTCGCTCGGCAACGGAAGGCGCGGATGACGCGCGCGATTTGGCGCGCCAAGCGTTTCATAAGGGTCCGCAACGAGCGCGCTCTCCGGCGTCTCGGGATCGGCGGCGCGCGCGACGAAAGAGGAGTTGGCGCCGTTCTCGATCAAGCGCCGCACGAGATAGGCGAGAAGATCGCGGTGCGGACCGACCGGCGCATAGATTCGAACGGGGACGTCGCTCGTTTCCGCGAGCGACTCATAGAGCGACTCGCCCATGCCGTGCAGGCGCTGAAATTCGAAGTCGCGCCGCGCCCCGGCCATCGTCAAGACGGCGGCGACGCTGCGCGCGTTATGCGTGGCGATTTGCGGGAAGAGACGCGGTTGGTCGAAGAGCCGCGCCGCGCAGGCGTCGAAATTGAGATCGGTCATCGCCTTGCGCGTGAACACGGGATAATCGGAAAGACCGCGCTCCTGCGCGCGCTTGATTTCGCTGTCCCAATAGGCGCCCTTGACGAGACGCACCATGAAGCGCCGATGGTTCGCTTCCGCGAGCGAAGCGACATAGTCGATCGCGGCCATCGCGCGCTTCAGATAGGCCTGCACCGCGAGCCCGAATCCGTCCCAGCCGGAAAGAGACGGGTCTTTGACGACGCGTGCGAACACGTCCAGCGAAAGTTCGAGTCGATCCGCCTCCTCCGCATCGATGGTGAAAACGAGATCGCGCTCTTTGGCGAGGCGCGCCAGGTCAAGCAAGCGAGGCGGCAATTCCCGCAACACGCGTTCGTGCGAAATCGCCTCATAGCGCGGATGCAGCGCCGAGAGCTTGATCGAAATTCCCGGGCGCATAGGAAGCCCGGAATTCCCGGCCGAGTCGCCGATGGCGCGAATGGCGTGGGCGTAGGCCTCAAAATAGCGCTCGGCGTCTTCCGCCGTCCGAGCCCCTTCGCCAAGCATGTCGTAAGAGAAACGCTCGCGCCGTCCCTGCTCCCGTCTGATCGCCGCTTCGATGGTTTCGCCAAAGACGAAATGAGCGCCCATCAGCCGCATCGCATGACGCGCGGCGGCGCGCAGCGCCGGCAGGCCAAGTCGCCGGGCAAGGTCGGCGACGAGCCCGCGCGGCTCCGTGACGTCAACGATACGCGCCGAAAATCCCAGCGCGAAGGCGCAGGCCTGAATGAGCAGCGCGTCGCTCGATGTCTCGTGATGGGAGAAATCGCCCTCGGCGAGCTTATCAATGAGGAGTTGATCGGCCGTCGCGTCGTCGGGCACGCGGAGTAGCGCTTCGGCGAGCGCCATCACCGCTAGGCCTTCACGAGAGGAGAGGGAGAATTCGTGAAGGAAATCTTCGACCCCGCCAAGCGGATCGCGTTGTGCGCGAATGCCGCGCACGAGCCTCAGCGCAGCTTCTTCGACGAGTCGTTGAGTCGCAGGATCAGGGCGCGAACCGAGGAAGGCTTCAGCGAAGCTCTCGTCGGGAGGCGCGTATGGCGCCGCAAAGGGCGCTGGCCGATCGTGTTTTCGATTCATTCGCCATGGAACTGACCGCGCCCGCAGGCCTCGATCAGATCTTGTCGCCTTCCGCTCCCGGCCGCGCGCAACGCCACTTCGTAACAGTCAGTTGCGGGTGTTCGCCGCACCATTGAGCGATATATGGCATCGCCTGCATCATGCAATTGCTGGTCGAGCCCGTGGTCGATTCGAAGACGAGCTTGCGCTCGTCGCAGGCGGCGGGCTGCGCCAGCGTGCAGACCGTAAGGATGAGTTCGACGAAATTCATCGCAATCTCCTTGCTAAGCGCCCGCTCCAGGGCGTTTGGCTTCTTAGCAAGGGTAATGCCCGTCAGTCGGGGGTCAATATCTCGCCCTTGCCAAAGACCGCCGTGTCGCCGCCATAGCGGCGCAGCTTGCGCGACAGGAGATCGGCGGCGGAGGCGCTATGATCCCTCAGAGAACGTGCGAAAAGCCGTGCGAACGTCAGCTCATGTTCGCCGCAGTCGACATAGGTCGAACCGAAGCAGCCGCCGCGGGCGAGCACAATCGAGCCGCGTCTGTTGAGATAGCCGACGCGCCCCTTGGCCTCGCCCAAAACCAGGATTGTGCCCGCGATGACGCGCGCGCCGAGATCTTCGCCGGCGTCGCCCTCGATGATGAGAATGCCGCGACGCAGCCGGTCGCCGGCGCGTTCGCCCGCCTTGCCGCGCACGATGACGCGCCCGCCAGCCATGCCGGCGAGTTCGCCCGCGAGCGGACCGGCGAGGAAATCCCCGACGTCGCCCTTGATCTCGATATCGGCGCCAAGGTTGTCCGAGCCTGCATGCGGGCCGGCGTTGCCGGCGACGATGATCCTGCCGCCCTTGGCCAGACGGCCGCACTGCGCCCCGACGTCGCCTTCGACATGAATCTCAAAGCCATGCAGAAGCTTCGCGCCGAGAAGATCGAAGCGCGCTGAGCCGCCCTCAAAGCGAACTGTCTTCAGATCGCCTTCCGAAACTTTGAAGAGGTCGCCGACTTTCGTCGAAATGCGCGTCACGCCGATCTCGATCGCTTCGATCTGCGCGACGGATTTTCCCGCAAGGCGGTCGGGCGTCAGCGCCGAGAGATCGACGCGCTGCGGCGGCTCCTGGCGAAGCGTGAAGGTAAAGGGCTTCACGGCAGCAATTCCTTCAGGTGATAATGAAACGGCCCGAGCTTGCCGCCGTAATTGCCGGCGCCGACGCGCTTGGCGCCCTGCTCCGGCCCCATCTCGATGATGGCGTGAAGCCCCGCGCGCATCGCCTCGCTCACGGCCTTATCGGTCAAGCCGTCGATGACAATTTCGAGCACGCAGCCGATGTCCGCGTCGAGCTCGCTTTTGGTGACGCCCCGCAATGTCGGACAATAAGCGTCATTGGTCGACGCGCTCATGCCCTTGTATTTCGAACCGACCTTTGAGCCCGAACGCACGATGCCGCCGGGGAACGGCGCAATGGCGTCGGCGACGCCGTCGATCGCCGAGACGGCGGCCTCGGTCGCGCGCATGGTCTTGTCCCAGTCCGCGCCCATGATCAAAAGATTGCCGCCGCCCACGGATTTCTTCGTCAGGCCGACCTTGCCTTCGCAGAAAAACTCTCCGTCCATGACCGGCACGCGCCAGTAGCGCCGATCATCGACGACCTTGGACATTTGCCACTTGTCGCCGAATTGGCGCAGCGCGTCGCCGACCTTGATCTCGAATTCGCCAGCGACCGTCGAATAGACCGCGGAGCCCGGGCAGGTCAGCACGCATTGGCCGAGCCGGTTGACGAGCTGCTTCTCCGCGTCTTTCGACGACATGGCGAACAGCAGCACGCGAACGCCCGGACGTCCGTCCGGCGTTTCTTCGGGTGGCGCTTCGCGATCGATTCCGGCCTCGCAGCCGCAGCCGATGACCGATGTGGCGAAGCCCGTCATCGTCAGCGCCGCCTGCCGCGCCCATTTGGCGTTCGGCGCGGTGATCAGAATGCCCGTCCCGCTCATGGGGAAGGCTTCGGCGAAATTATCGTCGATCGTCACGCCGTTGCGAATTATATCCGGCATGGAACCTCCGCAAAGGCGTCCTTGTGCGGCAGCGCCGCGTCGGGCACGTCGAAAATGCTGCGCGGCAGGCCGTAAAGCTCGTCATAATAGGAATCGAGACGCTTCGTGATCTGCCCATCGTAGCGCGGGCGAATATGCAGCGTCTTGCCGCGCGTGTAATGCGAGACTTGGCCATCGCGCACGACGAGGGCGCCGTCCTTGAACACGAGGGCCGCGCGCCGGAACATGCCGGCGATGTCGCGTCCGGGCTTATAAACGGCGATGTCGGCGACGGCGCCGGGACTGAGCCGGCCGCGATCGACGAAGCCGAAGAGCTTCGCGGCGCCGGAGCGGCTCATCTGCGCGATTTCGTAAAGCGTGTATTCGCGCGAAATCGACGGCAGCGTGGTGTGCTCCAGCACCTCGGCCGGAAGACGCGCAAGATGCTGCGCGCGAAGATCGGCGCTCATCAGCAGCGCGAAGAGCTCCGGATAAGTCGTGAACGGACCGCCGTTCGGATGGTCGGTGGTGAAGAACACCTGCTCAGGATTTTCAATGAGCAGGAAGAGCTCGAGGCCCGCCGCCCATTGAATGGCGTTGTAGTAGTTCGAAACCTTATAGACGTAGGGCACGATGCCGCCGCCATTGGCGTCGCCGTCGAAGATCGCGCCCTTCTTCGGGATCGCGCCGGGCAGGCTGTTGAACTGTTTCAGAACGTCGGACGAAATCGTCACCGTGTCCGAGAACATCACCTGGCCGACGTCGACGCTCACATTCTTATTGGCGTTGATCTTCTCGGCGAAGAGCGCGCCGGCCGACGAGAAGCCGTTCTTGCCTTCCTTGCCATAGGCGTAGAACTGCACATGCGCGAGATGCAGCGGCAGCCCCTGCGCCGCGTCGATCGTCGCGAGCGCCGTGTCGATATTGCCGGCAAGGCCGAGATTGTTCATGTGCAGATGCAGCGGATGGGCGATGCCTACCGCCTGAGTCGACTTCTGCAGCGACTGGAAGATCTGGCGCGACGTCAGCCCGTAGAACGGCACGACGTCGTCCAGCCCGAAGGCGCGCATGTTCTCCTTGAAGGCTTCGACGCCGCCGGGGTTGATGCACTTCAGTCCGAGCGAACGGGTGTTCTCGACGGTCTGCGCGACATAATCGTTGATCGCGCCGTCCTTCTCGCCGTCGCGCAGCATGCCGAGCAGGAAGTCGTCGTTCCCGAGCACGGTGAGCGCGCCCTTGTCGATGATCGGCACGTCGTTGAATTCGAGATGGGTCTGCAGCGCGTGATGCGGCGCCATCGCCGGCTCGACGACCGTGGTGAAGCCCATCTGCGCATAGAGACGGCCGGTCTCGTAGCTCGACCATTTGGCCGTCGACAGCGGCGTGTCGGCGAGCCGCGCGCGAATCGCGCGATGCAGCTCCGGCAGCAGCAGTCGCGCCGTGTTCACATTGCCGCCCGCGATGTGCGAATGGATGTCGATTGCGCCGGCCATGACGATATGGCCGGAGACGTCGATCTCCTTGTCGGCGCTGCGCCCGTCGGGCCGCTCGACGATGCGGCCGTCCTCGAACCACACGTCGCCGATCGCGTCCTGGCCGGTCGCCGGATCGACGATATGGCCGCCGCGCAAAACTGTCAGCGCCATGCGCCCTCCGAAACTTCCGACATAATGGCGCCGATCGCCTGCGCCACGCTCGGCGCATCCGTTGGCGCGCTTGCCCTGCGCAGCGTCATGCCGCCGGTTTCCTGACTCATCAGCACCGAATCATGCGTGACGCCGGGCTGACCGACTTTAATGAACAGACCGCGAGACGGCGAGCTTTGCGCCGGCGCGAGCGTGATGAGCGGGATGTCGGCGCGAGACCAGGCGGGTTTTTCGCCGTCGAAGGCGGAAATCCACAGCGCCGCATCCGCCTCGCCGCTGTCGACGAGCCGCGAGGACTCGAAGCGCCACGGGTCGTGCTCCGGATAACCACGGCCAAAGCCCGTGCGCGGCGGAAAGCCCGTCATCCAGCCCGCCGTCTGGGTCACGCCCGAGGCGCCGCTGCGGCCGCCGATATGAACGCCGGTGAATCGGGTCGTGGCGTTGAGCTCGATCACCAAAGCCTGCAGCATTTCGATCGCCAGCGGATCGAGCGTCGACGCCGACCAGACGAAGACGCCAAAGCGCGCGTTTCGCAGCGTCTCCACGAGGCCGTCAATAAGAGCGACTTTTTCGGCGTCCAGCGCCACCGGCCGTCCGCCAAAGCGGGCGCGCCACGCCGCCAGCACGCCGGAAAGTTCCTGCACAGAGGCCGGAATGACCTTTGCGCCAGGGACGGCCTTCGCTTCGTCGCCGTCCGGCCCGACCCAGATCACCTTGCGCGGCTGCTGCGCTTGCGCCCCGCGGCGCGGCGGCTCGGCAAGCGCGAGGCGCTCCAGCATTCCAGGCCAGGCGTGCGTCAGCCCCGGGCCGATCAGCACGACGCAGTCGCCGCGAAGGCGCGCCTCATTCGCCGTCGTCGTAAACATGCCGAATGAACGCTTGACGTCGATATCGGCGAGCGTTTCGCGCGACGCGAGATGATCGAAAGCGCCCTTCAGCCGCTCCGCCAAAAGGATCGCGGCGCGCGCGCCGGCGACGTCGGCGCCAAGGCCGGCGATGAGCGGAAAGGCCGCTTCCTTGAGGATTCTGCCGGCATGTCGATAGGCGTCGCCAAGCGCAATCGCCTTGCCGTCGAGCGTTGCTGTCTCCATTCCTACCCCGATTTGCGACCTGCCCTGGCCAAGCTTGAAAGCTTAACGGCGAAGTGAGCGCTATCCATTTGTTTTTTAGCGCCTACTCGCCGAGCCGGGCGGCTCCTCCCGCGTTTTGCTTATGCCTATCAGCCGTCACGGCGACTGTCGAGACGTTCAGCTGCGTCATTTGCATTCGAGGCCCCACAGAAGCGTTCGGCTGTCGTCGCAAGCGGCCGATATTGTGCGCCGCATCCCATTTGCGAAGCGGCGGCGATCATGTTAAATGCTGCGCCGAGCTTAAACCTGCGGGCGCGACACGCCACATAAGCAGGCAGAGCCGTAGAGAGTCCTAATACGGAGGAAAAAATGGCCTGGACGACTCCCGTGATTGTCGAAGTCTGCGTCGGCATGGAAATCACCAGCTACGAGTCCGCCGAGATCTAATTTCGGCGCGGCCTTCGCCTTGCCGAAGCCGCCAACGAATTCCAAAAATCGAGCCGGCAAGAAGAGCGCTTCGCAAAGCGGTTGTGCTTTTCGTTTCGCCGGCTCGAAGCATTTTGGCCAGAGTCGGCGAACGAGTGGCCCCGAACAGGAGCGTCGATTTTTGCGCGCGCCTTCTTTTTTCATCGCCCTCGTCTCTCTCCTATTCATCGCTGCGACCGCCCACGCGGAGCCTCCGAACGCGAAAGCGCTTCTTGAGGAGGCGAAACAGAATTTCCAGCCGATCGTCGTTCCCTCCCCTGGCAATGATTCGGTGACGGCGGCGCGAATCGAGCTTGGCCGCCGTTTGTTTTTCGAAAACCGCGTGTCGATGGACGGCAACGTGAGTTGCGCGCATTGCCATTTGCCGGACAAGCAGGCGAGCGACGGGCTGCCGAAGGCGATCGGCGTGTTCGGCAAGGAAAATCCGCGCAACGCGCCGTCGATCTTCAACGCCGCGCTGAATTTCAAACAGCATTGGCGCGGCGATCGCGAGTCGCTCGAAGACCAGGCGGAAAAATCGCTGCTCGGCCCCGCGAGCTTTGGTAATCCCGATCAAGCGACGGCGATGAGCAAGCTGAAGGCGGTTCCCGCCTACGCCGGCGCCTTCGCCAAAGCGTTCCCCGGCGACAAGGACCCGATCAATTCGAAGAATTGGGGCGTCGCGGTCGGCGCCTTCGAGCGCACCTTACTGACGCCCTCGAAGTTCGACGCCTTTCTTTCGGGCGATGCTTCGGCGCTCACGAAGCAAGAGGCGGCGGGGCTGCGCAAATTCATCGATCTGGGCTGCGCCTCTTGCCACAATGGCGCGGGCGTCGGCGGCGATTCCTTCCAAAAATTTGGCGTTGTGAGCGACTACTGGAAGGAAACAGGAGTCGCGACGCCGGACAAGGGTCGCGCGGACGTCACCAAGAATGATGTGGACCTCTATGTCTTCAAGGTCGCGAGTCTGCGCAACGTCGCGCAGACGGCGCCCTATTTCCACGACGGCTCGGTCGACGATCTCGCCAGAGCCGTAAAGGTCATGGGCAAGACGCAGCTCGGGCAGGATCTGTCGGAGAAGGACGCGGCCGACATTGTCGCCTTTCTCGGCGCGCTGACGGGTCCGGTTCCGCCGAATTATTCGCCGCTGGAGCCCTATCCCGACGCCCAAGGAAATTAGGCGTGGACGCACCGTCCCCTTGAGGGGGAGGGTCGTATTGCAAAGCAATGCGGGGTGGGGTGACGACGCAAAACCATTTGAGAAAAGAATGCGTCTCGCCTCGCGAACTTAACGAGGACTTGCGACTCTGCTCCACCCCACCCCGGCGCTTCGCGCCGACCCTCCCCCTCGAGGGGAGGGTGAATGCGCCTCTCACGTCAGCTTGTGTTCGAGCGCGATGCGCATCAGTTCCATCGGCGTGCGGGCGCCAAGCTTTCGTTTCATGATCGAGCAGCTGTTTGCGATCGTCTTGTAGGAGACTTGAGTCGCATCGGCGATCTCGGCCATCCCGAGCCCGCGCCCGAGCATTCGCAAAATCTCCAATTCACGCGCGGTCAACGCGGAGAGCGGACTGGCCGCCGCGCCGCTCTTTTCGAAGGCGAGCCGATTGGCGATTTTGGGCATGAGAAATACGCCGCCGGACGCGACTTCGCGCACCGCCGTCAGCAAAAGATAGGGATCGTCGTTCTTCGTCACATAGCCCTTTGCGCCCATCTGAATCGCGCGCGCGGCAAAAATCGGGTCGTCGTTCATGCTGAAGACGACGATGCGGGCCTGCGGATCGGCTTCAAGAATCCGCCGCGTCAACTCGAATCCGGAAACCCCCGGCAGGCCGATGTCGACGACCGTTATATCGGGCTTCTGCGCCACGAACGCGGCGAGACCCGTCTCCGCGTCTCTCGCGTCGACGACGTCGATGTCGCCCTCACCGGCGAGCATCGCCGCGCAGCCGGAAACGATGATCGGATGGTCGTCAACGATAAGAACGCGCATAATCGCTCATGGCTCCAAGAATCCCGAGCCTGCCGAAGGCAAGCGGGAAAACATTGCCGGCATTTGGGGCCTTTCGTAAAGCCGCACGCTTCTCTAGAGAATTTGCCTATGCTTCGAAGGCTCTCCCTGCGCCTTCGCCTGTCGCTGCTGCTCGGCGTCGTGCTCGCGCTGGGATTGGCGCTCGGCGTCGGCCTGCTCGTATTGCATGCGGGCGCGCGCGTTCGCGCCGAAGCCGACGGCGCGACACGCCTTGCGCGCGAACTCGTAGAAGCGACGCTAACGCGACTTGACGCGGCGCCAGACCCTCAGGCGGAGATCGCCCGACTTCTCGCCGACGCGCGACGGCTGCGCCATGTTCGCGTCACGCTCGCCGGAGAGGAGACGCACGCGCGGGAGGACGTCGACCATGCGCCGCAGTGGTTCACCAGGCTCGTGCTGCCGAACGCCGCTGTGACCCGAATCGAAACCGGCCGGGGGGCCGCGATCATGATCGCTTCCAATCCCGCGGATGAGATCGCCGAAATCTGGCAGGAGATCGTCTGGCTGGCGATCGGCGGCGCGGGAATCGCCGTCGCAGCCTTCGCGCTCGTTTCACTCGCCGTGTCGCGAACGCTGCGTCCGGTCGCCACGCTCGCGGAGGGTCTGCAGCGTCTCGAGCGCGGCGAACATTCGATGCGCGTTCCCGCCGATGGCTCTCCAGAGTTCGTCATCATCGCCGAACGGATCAACGCGTTGGCGGCGACGCTGCAACGGCTCGACGAAGAAAATCGCAGGCTCGTGCGGCGCATGATCCATGTGCAGGACGAAGAGCGCAAAGACATCGCGCGCGACCTGCATGACGAGATCGGCCCTTTTCTTTTCACTGTGCGCGCCGGCGTCGGCGCATTGGCGCGCCGGGCGACCGCGCCGGGCGCAGACCCGATCCGGCTCGCAGAAGATTGCGCCCGCATCGACGCACAGATCGCCGCTCTGCAACAGGTCAACAGACGCATTCTGGGACGGCTGCGTCCCGCCGCGCTCGAGGAGATGGGACTTGCCGACGCGTTAGAGGCGCTGGCGCAAGGCTGGCGCGACGCCAATCCGAAGGTCGCCATTGCGCTGTCGCTGGACGGCGCCTCAGGGGACATCGAAGAAGCGACCGCGCTCACCGCCTATCGCATCGTGCAGGAAGCGCTCGCCAATGCGTTAAAGCATTCGGGCGCCAATCGGGTCGAGGTCGTCGTCCAGCGGTCGACGGGCGCATTGCAAATTGTCGTGCGGGACAATGGCGCGGGTCTCCAAGCGACTCGTTCCACGTCGTCGAGCGGTCTCGGCTTGCGCGGTATGGGCGAACGAGTCGGCGCGCTCGGCGGCGCGCTCACGCTTGCGAACGACGCAAAGGGCGGCGCGCGGCTAACCGCGTCGCTGCCGATGCGCGAGGGCGGCGCGGCGCGTCAGTGAGCGACAATCCAGTCGCGCGCCTCATCGGCTTGCGCGGTCCGCGACCGCGCAGCACACCCGCTATGAAGTCAAGCCAAGGGCGCGCACCGTCTCGCTACGGCTCGGCCCTTCGCCTAACTGAGACTCAACTCGACTCACATCGCTTCGCCCCTATATGCGGCTTAACGGTCGACGCACCGCAATGAACGGGGTGGCGCGTGCACTCACAACATCTTGACTATCTCCCGCTGCCGCCAATCCTCTACGCGATCTTCGTCGGCGCGCTTATCGCGCTGTTCCTGCTGATCCAGTTTGGCGTGCTTCGCTATGCTTTCGGCCGCATCGGCCTGAGCCCGAAATATGCGACGCTCCTCTTGCTGGCGTCGCTTCTGGGAAGCTATGTCAACATTCCGGTTGCGCATTTCACCCAGGAACGCGTCGTTCCTCAAGAAATGGTCGACGATTTTGGCGGGCGCTATGTCGTCCCAGAGGTCGTCGACTGGCCAGGAATGATACTGGCCGTCAACGTCGGCGGCGCCGTTATTCCACTGTTGCTTTCGATCTATTTGCTCGCCCGCAATCGCATCTGGATCGTCGCGGCGCTGGCGACGGCGATCGTCGCTATGGTCGTCCATTACTTTGCGCGGATTGTGCCCGGCGCCGGCATCAGCGTGCCGATCCTGGCGCCGCCGCTGTTGTCGGCGGCTCTCGCGATTCTGTTGTCGCGCGATTTCGCCGCGCCGGTCGCCTATGTCAGCGGCAGTCTCGGCACGCTCATCGGCGCCGACTTGCTCAATCTCGATAAGATCGAGGGCATCGGTACGCCGATCGTCTCGTTTGGCGGCGCAGGAACGTTCGACGGCATTTTCGTCACCGGAATTCTTGCGGTGCTCATCGCGAGCCTGCCCTTGCGGCGGAATATCCCTGGCGTTTCGGCGACGACTTAACCTGATCTGCGCGAGCCGATAACAGCGTGCGAGCCAGCGTGTTCGACGCGCTCGACGGCGATTTTGCGCCGGACAAACACATTTATCCCGCCGGCATTCGGCTGTTGACGCTGCAGCACACGACCATTCGCCCTCGACGCCGCGTGTCGGGATATCTTCCCGACACATACGGGAATGTATCCGCAGATTTCCGTTATTTTTCAGAAGTGTAGCCGTCGTACAACAGACGGGAAATATTGCCGGTTTGTCGTCTCTGGCCACTACCGGCCGCGAGCCGCGTCGATATAACTCGTTCAAACACAGTTCGAATTCCCAGGTCTCTCATGCGCTACGTCAAACAGGTCTCGCTGATCGCGCTTTGCGCCTCCATCGCCACAACGGCCCGCGCGCAGCAGGCGCTGCCGACGATCGAGGTAGGAGGCGCGCCGCTGCGCTCGACGTCGCGTCCCGCCGCGCCGGCGCCCGCCCCAGTGCGCTCGTCGACAAGCCGCGGCGCGACGGCGGCGCCGGTCGCCGCGCCCGCTACTGCCGTTACGACCGCGCAGCCGTCCCCCATCGTGCGTTACGCTGTTCCAGCGGCGACCTATACGATCACTGGCAATGAGCTGCAGAACACGCGCGCGTTCAATCTCCCGGAGAACCTTGTTCGGCAGGCGCCCGGCGTCACCGTCAACGACGTCGCGGGCGGACCGTTCCTGCCGGAAATCGATTTCCGCGGCTTCGTCGCCTCGCCCATCGCCGGAACGCCGCAAGGCCTCGCCGTTTATCAGAACGGCATTCGCATCAACGAAGCCTGGGGCGACAACGTCTACTGGGACATGATTCCGAGCGTTGCGATTGATCGCTTTACGCTCGTGACCGGCAACCCGCTGTTCGGCCTCAACGCCATCGGCGGCGCCGTCACGCTCGACATGAAAAACGGCTTCACATGGCAGGGCTTCGAAGTCGACGGGCGTTTCGGCAGCCGCGGCCGTCGCCAAGCATCGATGCAGCACGGTCTGATCTCTGGGCCGTTCGCCACCTACATGGCGATGGAAGCCTTAGGCGATGATGGCTACCGCCAGTTTTCCGGCGCGCACATCAAGCGCTTCTATGGGGATGTCGGCTACCGCGGCGAGAGCGGCGAGATCCACGCCAATGTGACGCTCGCCAATAACAAATTCGGCGTTTCAGGGCCGGCGCCGGTCGATCTCACCAATCTCGACGAAAGCGCGGTGTTCACAACGCCGCAGACAATCAAGAACACGCTCTCGATGTTCGACATCAATGGCGTATTTCAGGCGACGCCGACTTGGAAGCTGTTTGGCGACATGCATTACCGCGCCTTCGATCAGGCGAGGGTCGACGGCAATACGACGGAGTTCGAATGCGAAGCCGACGAGTCGCTGTGCGAGAGCGACGCCGGCGACACAAACATCCCCAATTTCTTCAACGGGCAGGTCGCTCTGGGGGCGATCGATAGAACTTGGACGCGGTCGCGCACCGTCGGCGGCACGGTGCAGGTCACGAACGAGGATCTCTATTTCGGCTTCCACAACAAGATCACCTTTGGCGTCAGCTACGATCATGGCTGGACCGCCTTCTCCGCCAATGAGGAACTGGGGATCATTCAGCCCAATCTCGTCGTCGGCGGTTTCGGCTACATTGTCGAAGAGCAGGCGACCGGTATCTCCAGCGTCTCTGTGCGCGCGGCGAACGATTATCTCGGCGTCTACGCCCTCGACTCGCTCGATCTAACCGATGATTTGAAGGTCACGGCGGGCGCGCGCTTCAACCGCGCCGGCATCGCTCTCTATGACATGAGAGGCACGACGCTGAACGGCAATGGCGTTTTCACCCGCATCAATCCCGTCGCGGGCCTGACCTACAAAATACTGCCGAACGTCACCGCCTACGCCAGCTACTCCGAGGCGAACCGCGCGCCAACGCCGCTCGAACTCGGCTGCGCCGATCCCAACCGGCCCTGTCTGATCGACAACTTCCTCGTCGCCGATCCGCCGCTGAAGCAGGTGGAGGCGCAAACGATCGAAGCGGGCTTTCGGGGGGATATTGCCGTTCCGACGGTCCTGCCCGCCTATGCCGATGCGTTGCCCGGCAATTTCAACTGGAGTCTTGGCGTCTTCCGCACCTATAGCTTCAATGACATTCTGAGCGTGCCGAGCGCGATCAACGGCCGCGGCTATTTCACCAATGCCGGCACGACTCTACGCCAAGGCGTCGAATCGTCCTTCCGCTACACGACCGAACGGGTGAACGCCTTTTTGAACTACACGCACACGGATGCGACGTTCCGCTCGACAATCGTGCTCGGCGCGCCCGATAATCCGCTGACCGGGATTTATGGAACCGGCGGCTCCATCCTGGTGACGCCTGGCGCAAATCTGACCTCAGTGCCGCGTCACCGCTTCAAGACCGGTATTGATTTCGCCGTGACCCCGCTGTGGAAAGTCGGCGCCGACTTTCAATATTCGTCCGGTCCGTATATTCGCGGCGATGAAATCAACCTCGCAGGAAGGCTGCCGTCTTACGGCATTCTCAATTTTCGCACGTCGTATCAGCTTGGCCCGAACATCCAGGTCTACGGCCTGCTCGAAAATGTCACCAACACCCGAGCGCGCAGCTTCGGCACGTTTTTCGACACGAATGACATCTCCTTCCTCGCCTTCAACAATCCGCGCATGGTCTCGATCGGGCCGCCGCTCGGCGTCTATGGGGGCGTGAAGATCACCTACTGACGCCACAGGGCAGGAATGTCGCGGGCCGCTAGCCGGCTCGGCGGCGCCCGCGCTATATTGGGTGCGATGGCCTTACTCAAAGGAGTCGCACATGAAGAAAGCATTGCTATTCGGCGCGCTCGCGCTTGCTGGAGTCACGGCGCTGCCGGCGACGTCCGCGCTCGCCAAGGCGACCGGCCCCGTCGCCGCGCTCGACACCGACGATGACGGAACAGTCGATCTGAAGGAAATCAACAAGTCTGCGACGGACCTTTTTACGCGTCTCGAGAAGGACGCGGACGGGACGGTCGACATCAAGGAGCTGAAGGGACGCGTCTCGAAGAAGGACTTCAAAACAGCCGATCCTGACAATGACGGCACGCTGTCTAAGGACGAATATCTGACGATGGTCTCCTCCCTCTTCACGGACGCGGATCCCGACAATGACGGGACGCTCGACGCCAAAGAACTCGCATCCAAGAAGGGCAAGGCGCTGCTGCGCGTGGCACGGTGAATCGAGGAAGGCGCGCGGGCTCTGAAAAACTTGATCCTGCGCGCCAAAGCGGCCATCTAGGCAACATGAAAAGCTTGGTCGCCGCCTTCTGTTTCGTGCTTTTCGCCGCGCCGGTCGCGGCTGAAGCCGTCAACGTCAAAGTCGGCGTCTTGCGCGAAACCCACGCCCGAGAAACCCTCTCTATTCTCGATATTCCGGCCGCCGACGATACGCTCGCCGGGGCGCTGATGGGCGCAGCCGACAACAACACCACAGGCAAATTCACCAACCAGACGTTCGAGGCGATCGACGCCAGGCTCGAGGACGGCGATGACGTCGTGGCGGCCCTCGACGCGCTTCTGGACAAGGGCGCGCGGTTCATCATCGCGGATCTTTCGGCGGAACGTCTGCTTGCCGCTTCCGAGCGCGCGAAGCCAAAAGGAGCCGTGCTTTTTAATGTCTCCGCGACGGACGACAGGCTTCGCGAAAATGAGTGCCGGGCCAATGTCATCCATGTCGCGCCGACGCGGTCGATGCTCGCGGATGGTCTCGCGCAATATCTCATCTGGAAACAATGGCGCCGTTGGCTCGTCATCAAGGGCTCGCATCCCGAAGACGAACTTTTGGCGCAAGCCTTCCGCAACAGCGCCAAGAAATTTGGCGCGAAGGTTGTCGAGGAACGCGTCTATGAAGACACCGGCGGCGGACGCCGCAGCGACTCCGGTTCGGTGCAGACCCAGCGGCAGATCCCGGTCCTGACGCAGAGCGCGCCCGCCTATGACGTGCTGGTCGCCGCGGACGAGAACGAGGTCTTCGGGGGTTATCTTCCCTACCGCACCTGGGACCCACGTCCTGTGGCGGGCTCAGGCGGCCTGATGCCGACAAGCTGGGACGCCTCACATGAGCAATGGGGCGCGCTTCAGCTGCAGAACCGTTTCACCCAGACGTTCAGGCGCCTGATGAATGCGCGAGACAATGCGGCGTGGCTCGCCATGCGAATGATTGGCGAAGCCGCAACGCGCACCGGATCGAACGACCCCGAGAAGCTCCGCCTCTACCTGCTCGGCGCGGATTTCTCCATCGCGGCGTTCAAAGGCGTGCGGCTTACGTTGCGGCCCTGGAACCAGCAATTGCGCCAGCCGATACTGCTTTCCGACGGACGGATGATCGTCTCCGTTTCGCCGCAGGAAGGCTTTCTCCATCAAACGAGCGAACTCGACACGCTTGGAGCCGATCAGCCGGAGTCGAAATGCAAATTGAAGTGAAGAACGCCCCCTCCCCAGCCCTCCCCCGCTGCCGCGGGAGAGGGAGCAGAGTCGGCCTTTCGCTCCTTTTCGGGAAACGCCGATCGTTAGCGTCCCCTCTCCCGCGAAGCGGGGGAGGGACAGGGAGGGGGTTGTGGGTCGCGGCGCTGCTCGCAACGTTGATCACGCCCGCTCACGCCTACAAGGCCTACGTCAGCAACGAGAAGGGCAATTCCATCACCGTCCTCGATACAGAGAAGCTGGAAGCGACAGCGACCGTGAAGGTCGGCCGACGCCCGCGCGGCATTGCGCTCAACAAGGACGGCTCCGAACTCTATATCTGCGCCGGCGACGACGACGCCATTCAAGTGCTCGACACGAAGACGCTCAAGGTCACCGGAAAGCTGCCCTCGGGTCCGGATCCCGAGCTTCTGGCGCTCAGTCCTGATGGCGACGTGATTTATGTCTCGAATGAAAACGACAATCTCGTCACGCTGATCGACGTGAAGAAGAAAGAGATGATCGGCGACATTCCCGTCGGCGTCGAACCCGAGGGCATGGCGATCAGTCCCGACGGCAAGCTGCTCGTCAACACCTCCGAAACGACCAATATGGCGCATCTAATCGACACGCAGTCGAAACAGATCGTCGCGAATATTCTCGTCGATGGCCGGCCACGTTTCGCCGAGTTCAAGAAGGACGGGACGGAGCTTTGGGTTTCGTCTGAAGTCGGGGGCACTGTCGCGATCATCGATCCCGCGAAACGTGTGTTGAAGCAGAAGATCAGCTTCGACATTCCGGCGATGTCGAAAGAGGCGATCCAGCCGATCGGCATTTCCTTCACACGCGACGGAAAACGCGCCTTCGTCGCCCTGGGGCCAGCCAATCGCGTTGCGGTGATCGACGCGCAGACGAAAAGGATCGAAAAATATCTGCTCGTCGGTCAGCGCGTCTGGCATCTCGCTTTCACGCCCGACGAAAAATATCTGCTCACCGCCAATGGCGTCTCCAACGACGTCTCGGTGATCGACGTCGCATCGCTCAAAGTAGTGAAATCAATTCCGGTCGGCGCTTTCCCCTGGGGCGTCGTCGTGGCGCCGCAATGAGTGTGAACCTTCGCGCCTGTCATTCCCGACGCGCGGAGCGCGATCGGGAATCCAGAGCCGCGATCGGCGCTGTTGGCCGCGGCTCTGGATTCCCGGTCATTCGCTTCGCGAATGCCGGGAATGACAATACTGTCGGAGCGCCGCAATGACCCCCGCGCTCGCGATCAGAAACGTCAGCCACGCCTATGGCGCGCGCAAGGCGCTCGACGACGTCAGCTTTTCCGTTCCGGCTGGCAGCTTCACGGTGCTGCTTGGATTGAACGGCGCGGGCAAGAGCACGCTGTTCTCGCTGATCACTCGTCTATACGCCGCGCGCCACGGCGCGATCGAGATCTTTGGCCATAACGTCATGCGCCAGCCAGGCGCAGCGCTGCGCCAGCTTGGCGTCGTCTTTCAGGCGCGCACGCTCGACCTCGAACTCAGCGTGATGCAGAATCTCCTCTACCACGCAGCGCTGCACGGTATTGGCCCGATCGACGCGCGCCGCCTCGGACAGGCGGCGCTGGCGCGTGCGGGCCTCGCCGACCGCGCCAAGGACAAGGCCCGCTCACTGTCTGGGGGACAGATGCGCCGCGTCGAAATTGCGCGCGCCCTGCTGCATGATCCGCGACTGCTGCTTCTCGATGAGCCGACGGTCGGGCTCGATATCAAGGCGCGCGCCGATCTCCTCGCGCTTGTCCGCGGTCTGGTGCGCGATCAACATCTCGGCGTTTTGTGGACCACGCATCTTGTCGACGAGATCGCCGACGATGATCAAGTGGTCATTCTGCATCAGGGCAAGGTGCTCGCGACCGGCCGGGCGCGGGAGATCGTCGCGGCGCAGGGCGCGGCGACCATCGGCGAAGCTTTCGCGCGCATCGCCGGGATCGGTCAGGAGAAACTTTCGGCATGAGCGAAATTGCTGCGCCGAGAGGCTTCACCCTTCGCCAATATCTCATCTGCCTCTCGGGCGTCGTCTGGCGCGAGGGCCTGCGCTTTCTGCATCAGCGCGAACGCTTCGTCTCGGCGCTGGTGCGCCCGCTCGTCTGGCTCTTTATTTTCGCGGCGGGCTTCCGGCAGGTGCTCGGCGTTTCGATCATCCCGCCATACGAAACTTACGTTCTCTACGAGGTCTATATCGCGCCGGGCCTCATGGCGATGATCCAGCTCTTCAACGGCATGCAGTCCTCGCTCTCGATGGTCTACGACCGCGAAATGGGCAGTATGCGCACGCTGCTCGTCTCGCCCTTTCCGCGCTGGTTTCTGCTCGGCTCCAAACTTCTGGCCGGCGTCGCCGTCTCGATTCTGCAGGTCTACGCCTTCCTGGTGATCGCCTATTTCTGGGAGATCGAGCCGCCGACGAAATGGGGCTATCTGACCCTGCTGCCGGCGCTGGCGCTCAGCGGTCTGATGCTCGGCGCGCTCGGCATGCTGCTGTCATCGCTGATCAAACAGCTTGAAAACTTCGCCGGCGTGATGAATTTCGTGATTTTTCCGATGTTCTTCGCCTCCTCCGCGCTCTACCCGCTGTGGCGCGTGAAGGAGTCGAGCCCCTGGCTCTATTACGTGTGCGAGGTCAATCCATTCACGCATGCGGTCGAACTGATCCGCTTCGCCTTCCATGAAAAAGTCGAGTGGACCTCGCTCGCGATTGTCTTCGCCTACACGAGCGCGTTCCTGGTCGCGGCCATCCTCGCATATGATCCAGGGCGCGGCATGTTGATGCGCAGGGGCGGTTGAACGATGATTTAGTCTGGCACGTCGGCGCCCGGGACTATTTCTTCTCGTCCTTCTTCGTGTTCTCCGCCGCGGCCTCTTCGACCACCCCAGGCGGCAGTTTGACGCCAGTGGCGAGCTGCGCGCCAAGCGCGATGGCGCGGGCTTCCGTCAGTCTCAAGGCGCAATAGCCAAAATCCGGCTCACGCGCATAGGACCGGCACACTTCCTCGCGCCAGGAGGAGAAGCCCGCCTGCTCCTTCACAATGAAGTTGCGGATGGCTTTCTCCTTCTTGTACTGATCGTAAAGTGCGCGGAACGTGCTTCGTAACGTCTTCTCGACGCGCGCGCGGGCACCGAGCATCTCTTCGCCCTTCTTGGGGTCGATTTCATCCGCGCTCATGCCCCAGAGACCCTCGGGATCAGCGCGGCAACCCGCGTCCTTCAGTTCACAGGCCTTGCCCTCGTTGGTGACGAGAATCGCGCCGTCGAGTACGTCGAATGTGAAGGCGCAGGCTGGAAATGCGATCTGATAGCGCCGCAATCCGGTCTCGCTCTGGCGGGCCGTGAGCTTCAATGGCGTTCCGGCCACTTCGACTCGGCAGGCTTCGCCGGAGCGCCGCAAATCGTCCCCAACGAGCGTGAGCTTGGCGACCTGCAGGTCCGCTCCGGCGCGGGAGAATTCTATGGCGCTGCCCTCGCCGTCGCGTTTGATGATTTTTCCGACGATCGCGTCTTCGGCGGGCGCCTTCGGCATGATGGCCGGCCCAGCGGCCGCGCCCATCTCGCCGCCGACGCTTCTTTTCTTTGCGGGACTGGCGACCGTCCCCTCGGGAGTCGGGGCGACCGCGCCCGGGAGCACAAGCTGGGCTCTGGCCGGCGCGACGCCCGCAGCGATCAGCGCCGCCGCACCGAGAACGCAAGCGTGACGCGCGGTTAGAGTGCGAAACCAAGATTGAAACATAGCGATCGCCACCCCTCGGCCGCAGCCCGGCCCTGCCCTTGCGGCGAGACGCGCGCTATCGAGGCGCCAGCACCATCACCATCTGCCGTCCTTCCATGGACGGTTCGAGTTCGACCTTGGCCAGCGTGGCGGTCTCAGCCTTCACGCGGGACAAAAGCCGATAGCCAATGTCCTGATGCGCGATTTCGCGGCCGCGAAAGCGAAGAGTGACCTTAACCTTGTCGCCTTCTTCGAAGAAGCGGCGCACCGCCTTCATTTTCACGCCGTAATCATGGTCGTCGATGCCGGGCCGAAGCTTTATCTCCTTAACCTCGACGACTTTCTGTTTTTTGCGGGCCTCGGCGGCCTTCTTTTGCTCGGCGAAGCGAAAACGCCCGTAATCAAGAATTTTGCAGACGGGGGGCGTGGAATTGGGCGCGATCTCGACGAGATCGAGTCCCGCCGCTTCGGCGATGCCCAGCGCGTCCGGCAATTGGATGACGCCGTGATTTTTCCCCTCGGAATCGATTAGCTGCACTTCTCGCGCGCGAATTTCCCGATTGATGCGCGGCCCTTCCTTCTGGGGGGCTGCGATGCTCTTCATTGGACGGCGAATGGATCAACTCCTTCTCTTGGTCAAAAGCCGGCCGCTGAGCCAAAGGCGCAAAACAGCGACCGCCGGACGCAGGGTCCGGGACCATTGAACAGATTCCCACGCCAGCGCGCCAAGTCAACCGTTACCGGCCCCCGACGCGCTGCTTTTTGCGACAGGAAGGTCGAATATTTTAAACAAAGCCCAAAATCAGCTCATTAACTTTATCCGGCGCGTCTTCGGGCGTCCAATGCGACACGCTTGGCAGCCGCTCGATCCGCAGATCGCGAACATAGCATTCCGTGCCGTCAAGACAGGACTCGCCAAGCGCCACATCCAGCATGCCCCAGACCACTAGCGTCGGCGCATCTATCTGCGCATCGAGGTCTTCCGCCGCCAGAATGTCACGTCCGGCGGCACGATACCAATTGAGCATCGCGCTGGCGGCGCCCGGCGCCGCGACATTGGCGCGGTAGATGTCCATCGCCTCTTTTGAGAAGACGTTGTCCTGGCCTGCGGCCCGTTGCATCAGCCACGCGGCGCCAGCGCCGCGCCGCGCCGACAGCAGTCGTTCAGGCAGCCAGGGCAGCTGAAAGAAGGCCGCATAGGCGGACTTCAGTTTCTGTTTCCATTCCTTTTCGAGCGCGCGCCGGAAGCACAGGGGGTGCGGAATATTCAGAACGACGAGAGCGTCGATCTTCCGCAGCTTGCGAATGGCGACGACCCAGGCGGCGAAACCGCCCCAGTCATGGCCGACAAGCGAGACCGAGGCGGAATTGGCGGCGTCGATCAATCCGGCGACGTCTGCTGTCAGCGCCTCGAGCGAATAGGCGTCTTTCTCCACGGGGCGCGTCGTGGCGCCATAGCCGCGCTGATTGACCGCCCAAACGCGATATCCTGCGGCCGCGAGCGGGCCGATGAGATGACGCCACATGACGGCGTGCTGGGGAAAACCGTGCAGGAGCAGCGCGAGCCGATCGCCCGCGCCCGCCTCGAAAACCTCGAACTCAATTCCGTTCGCCGGAACGACGATGCGGCGCGCCCCGAGTAGAGTCGCCGCCGCGGACGTCACATCTGGCCCGCCAACGCCGGGCAGCTCGGACAGGGCGATCCGCCCGCCATCGCGGCGCAGCTCTCCGCAGACTCGCCGCCAGCGGCGGGTCGCGCGATGAGCGACAACTGGCGCTCGACATGGGCGCCGCCGCACGCGGGGCACTCGGGGGCCTCGTCGAAACGCGACAGAGTTTCGAACTGATGCGCGCAGTCACTGCAGCGATAGGCGAAAAGCGGCATTTGTCCCTCGGATCCGCCGAATTGACGATCCGCCGATTTTACCGGCCGGCGCGCCTCGCGCAAGGCGGCGATTCGACATAGGCGAGCATCCAACGCGCCCGCCGCGCAACGGCCGGATCGCCGCACGCCGCTCGACTCCGCAGCTCCTCTCGCAAGCCTGGGTGGTTGACCCTTGCAGCCAGTCGGCAATAGCGCCGAAATTCCTGCGACGCGCGCCGGTCGACGATCGCGAGAGCAACCGCGCGCAGGCGCTTCGCCTGATGCTCGGTCAGCGGCATACGGTTGATGAAACGAATGAGGTCGGCCTTGGCGTAGCCCGAGCCAAAAAACATCGGATCGGCTTCAAGAAAGCGAATCACGCCCTCGAGTCCACGCGCGTCACCTGCTTTCAGTCGTTCGATATCCTCTCCGAAATCACCCGGATAGGCGAGGCGCAATGCGTCACGAAAGCGGGCGATCGCCGCCTTCCAGGCGATCGTCGCAGGATCGTTCTCGTCATTGCGATTCTTGAGTCGCGCGAAAGTGCGGCCGATTTCCTGATGCGCCGCGCGCGCCGCCGCCGCCCGCTCCTCGTAATTGAAGCGCCAATTCTTACCCATACATCTGCGAATGCCAGACCCATGAGGTAAAATATGCGTTTTGACGCACATGGAGGAGATGGCCCGCGCGTTCGCGCTGGCGCGCTAGATTCCGTGCAACGATTCGGATTGGAGAAAATCGGATGACCTACCGCGCGCCGCTCGACGACATTGTTTTCGCGCTTCGCCTCGCGGCCGGCGAAGGCGCCATCGAGGCCGACGGCGTCTACCGCGACCTCGCCGACGGCGTCGCCGAACAGACTCTGGCCGAGGCGGCGAAATTCGCCGAACAGGTTCTGCTGCCGCTTGATCAGATCGGCGACCGCGTGGGCGCGACATACGCCAATGGCGCCGTCACGACGCCTCCCGGCTGGCGAGAAGCCTATGCGCAATGGCAGGATGGCGGCTGGAACGCCATCGCGGCCGGCGAGGACTATGGCGGGCTGGATCTCCCTGCCCTGCTCAACGCCGGCTGCACGGAGATCTGGAACGCCGCCAATATGGCGTTCGCCGTTTGCCCGCTGCTCGGCCATGGCGCGATCGAGGCGATGGAGGCGCATGCGAGCGACGCGCTGAAAAACGTCTATCTACGCAAGATCGTCAGCGGCGAATGGACCGCGACGATGAACCTGACCGAGCCCGGCGCCGGCTCCGATCTCGGTTTGATGCGCACCCGCGCCGAACGCGCGCCCGACGGCTCCTATCGTCTCTTCGGCCAGAAGATCTTCATCACCTATGGCGAGCACGATCTTGCGCCGAACATCGTGCATCTCGTCCTGGCGCGTCTTCCCGATGCTCCCCCCGGCACGCGCGGCATTTCACTGTTCCTGGCCCCGAAATTCCTGCCCGACGAAACAGGCGGCTTCACGCGCCGCAACGATGTGCGCTGCGCCGGCATCGAACACAAGCTCGGAATCCATGGTTCACCGACGTGCACCATGATCTATGGCGATGAAGACGGCGCTGTCGCTTATCTCCTCGGCGAGGAGAACAAGGGCCTCGCCTGCATGTTCACCATGATGAACAACGCCCGCCTTTCCGTCGGGCTGCAAGGCGTGGCGCTGGCCGACCGCGCGACGCAAATGGCGCTCGGATACGCGCGCGAGCGCAAGCAGGGGCGCACGCCGGGCGCCAAGGAGACGAGCGCGATCATCGAGCATCCGGACGTCGCGCGCATGCTGCTGACCATGGCGAGTTCAACAGCGGCGGCTCGGGCGATCTGCTACGAGACGGCCGCCGCGATCGATCGCGCGCATCGTGAAAGCGATCCCGCACGCGCATCGGCGGCGCATGAACGCGCCTCTCTATTGACGCCCGTCGCCAAGGCGTTTTCGACCGAGATCGCCAATGAGACGACGTCGCTCGCGGTGCAGGTCTTCGGCGGCATGGGCTATATCGAGGAGACCGGCGTCGCCCAGCAGATGCGCGACGCGCGCATCTGCGCCATCTACGAAGGCACGAACGGCATTCAGGCGATTGATCTCGTGACGCGCAAGATCCGCGGCGGCGACGGCGTGGCGCTCGCGCGCGAGATCGACGACTTGCGCGCCATCGCGGGCGAGGCCGATGTCGCGCGCGAGGCGCTGCGCGAGTGTGTCGAGGCGCTGGCGCAGGCGAGCGCGTTTCTGACGAAAGCCGAACTTGCCGGCGCGCTCGCTGGCGCGACGCCCTATCTGCGCCTCTTCGCGCTGGCCCGCGGCGCGACGTTGCTGATGAAGGGCGCGCGGCATGCGCAACGCGAAGCCGATCCGAATGCGGCGCGCTACGCCGCGCTCGCCCGTTTCTTTGCCGAAAATATCGCAATCGCCGGGCCTGGATTGGCGAAAAGCGTGATCGACGGCGGCGCATCGGTGAACGAGTCGCATGCGGCACTTGGTGAGTGACGCCCCCTCCCCAACCCTCCCCCGCTTCGCGGGAGAGGGAGCGGGCCGCGCCCGTCATCCACATTTCGCGGAAGGCCAGAAACTCCCTTTCGCGAAAGGCTCGCAATTCCATTTCGCGACACACTTATCGTTAGGGTCCCCTCTCCCGCGAAGCGGGGGAGGGACAGGGAGGGGGTCAGGCGCCGATGAACTCCCGCAACGTCTGTTGCTGCGCGGCGCGCATATGGAGGCCGAGCTTTGAGCGGCGCCAGAGAATGTCGTCGGCGGTCCGCGCCCATTCTTTTTCGCGCAGATAGGCGATCTCCGCCTCGGTGAGGCCGCAGCCGAAATCACGGCCAAGATCACTCATGCTCCGCGCATCCTTCAATATCTGAAAGACGCGCGTTCCATAGGCGCGCGCAAGGCGCAGCGCCAACGCATCTCCGAGAAAGGGCTTGTCGCGTTTGAGATCGGCAAGAAAGCTGTCGAAGACCTCTGGCATGTCGCCGCCCGGAAAGATCGCGTTAGCCGTCCAGGCCTCGCCATGCGTGGGAAGAAAGCGCGAGAGTTCGCTCAGCGCATGTTCGGCGAGCCGGCGCGCCGTGGTGATCTTGCCGCCGAAGATCGACAGCGACGGCGCCGCGTCTTCCGGCGCATCGAGATCGAAAGCATAGTCCCGCGTCACGACCGAAGCTTTCAGCGACCCGTCGTCGTAGAGCGGCCGAAGCCCGGCGTAGCTCGACACGATGTCGTCGCGGGTCGCAGGAACGCGCAAGAAATGGTTGAGCGAATTGAGGAGATAGTCCGTCTCTGCGTCGCTGATCGCTACGCCGCCAGGAGCGCCGTCATAGGAGACGTCGGTCGTGCCGACCAGCGTGAACTCTTGCTCATAGGGGATGGCGAAAACGATGCGGCCGTCGGGGTTTTGCAGGATATAGGCCTGCGGACCTTCGAAAAGCTTGCGCAGAACCAAATGCGAGCCTTTCACAAGCCGCACATGTTTGCGCGAATGGATGCGCAGCGCGTCTTCGATCACCTGCGACACCCAGGGGCCGGCGGCGTTGACCAGCGCGCGCGTTTGAATCGTCTCGCCGTCCGCGAGCGTCGCACGCCAGCGGTCGCTGCGCCGTTCGGCGTGAACGAGCCTTGAGCCGACGTTGATCGTCGCGCCGCGTTCCGCCGCGTCGCGCGCGTTCAACACGACGAGGCGCGAATCGTCCACCCAGCAATCGGCGTAAGTGAAGCCGACGCGGTAAGAGTCGCGTAGCGGCGCGCCAAGGGCGTCGTCGACGAGCGTCACCGTATGCGAGGCTTCTAGGCGCTTGCGGCGCGCAAGATGGTCGTAAATGAAAAGTCCAAGACGCAGCAGCCAGACGGGCCGCAGCCCCTTCTCATAGGGCAGAACGAATTTTAAGGGCCAGATGATGTGTGGCGCGGCGGCGAGCAGCAGTTCGCGTTCGGCGAGCGCTTCATGCACGAGGCGAAATTCGTAGAGCTCAAGATAGCGCAGACCGCCGTGGATGAGCTTCGTCGAGGCGGACGACGTGCCTTGCGCGAGATCGCCCTGCTCGACGAGCCTGACGGCGAGGCCGCGGCCGGCGGCGTCGCGGGCGATGGCGCAGCCGTTAATCCCGCCGCCGACAATAAGAAGATCGTAGATCATGGCCGTCCTCAATTCGGAACGGCCATGACTATAGCGTTAAACCTGCGGACGGCTCGCCTGCTTGTAACGCGCGCCGCCATTGGCGCGCCGCTTCTGACCGTTGTTGGCAGGCCCATCGGCGCGCTTCGCGGGGGGACGCTGTCCATCGCGACGCGGATGCTGCGCGCCGTTTCGATGCGGCGCCGGCGAATTCGGCCTCTTGGGCGCCGGGCGCGCCGAGTCGCCGTCATCCTGGCGGGCGCCTTCGGCGCGCCGGTCAGTGAATTCAAGCGTCTGACGCGTCAGCTTTTCGATGGCGCGCAGCAACGGCCGCTCGCCATTGTCGCAGAGCGAAATCGCCTGACCGGTCGCGCCGGCCCGCGCAGTGCGGCCGATGCGATGCACATAGGCTTCCGCGACTTCCGGCAATTCGAAATTGACGACATGCGTTACGCCGTCGACGTCGATGCCGCGCGCGGCGATATCGGTCGCGACAAGCACCCGCGTGCGGCCCTTGCGAAAACCGTCAAGAGCGCGCAGCCGCTGGCTCTGGCTCTTGTTCCCGTGGATCGCATCGGCGCCGACGCCGGCGCTCTCCAAATGCTGCGCGACGCGATCGGCGCCGCGCTTGGTGCGCGTAAACACGATCGCGCGCGAGATCTCGCGATCGTTCAACAGTTCGACGAGCAGGTCGCGCTTGGCGCCGCCCGAGACCAGATAGACATGTTGCGCGACACGCTCGGCGGTGGTCGCCGCCGGCGTCACTGAGACTTTCGTCGGATCCCGCAGCATATCGTCCGCGAGCGCGGAGATCTCCCGGGGCATTGTCGCCGAGAACAGCAGCGTTTGGCGTTGCTTCGGCAATTTCGCGACGATCTGGCGGATCGGAACGATAAATCCGAGATCGAGCATATGGTCGGCTTCGTCGAGAACGAGCACTTCGGTCGTCCCGAGCTTCAAACGGCCGCTGCCGAGATGGTCGAGCAGACGCCCTGGCGTCGCCACCAGAACGTCGAGGCCGCGCGCCAGCATTTCATTTTGCGGACGATGCGACACGCCGCCGACGATGACGCCGACGCTTGGACGAAAGAAATGGCCGTAAGAACGGAAACTGTCGGCGATCTGCGCCGCGAGTTCGCGTGTCGGCGCGAGAATCAGCGCGCGCGCCGTGTTGGGCGCCGGGCGGCGCTTGTCGGCCAGCAGCCGGTGCAGGATCGGCAGAGCGAAAGCCGCCGTCTTGCCCGTGCCGGTCTGGGCCACGCCGAGAAGGTCGCGACCTTGCAGAAGCGCAGGAATCGCCTGCGACTGCACCGGGGTCGGCGTGGTGTAGCCTTCGCGCTCAAGCGCGCGGAGCAGGATCTCGTTCAAGCCGAGATCGGAGAATGTCATCACTTCAGTTGTTGCTTTCATTTGTCGATTCGAGCCACGAGGACCGGCGAGGAGAGCGCCAGCTCAGGACCAAAAAAGAGTCGGCCCCGCGTAACGGGCCTCGGCGTGGGAAAAGGGGGCGCTCGACAGCTCGTCGACGTAAACGTCAACCTACGCGGCTGGAGCGCCTCATGCTGCGACGCAGCGCAGTCTTCATACAGGAGCGTCGCCTCAGGGTCAACATTCCGCGAGACCGCGGCATCGGCAGCGACAAGCTTTGTCCGGCCTTCTATAAGCCGAGCAGCGGAACGCCGGTGGATCTAGCCCATGAACGCCATTGCAAATTTCGACAGCGCGGAAATTCTCAATACGTTTGTGTCGCTGCTCGTGGCGTTCGTTCTCGGGACCGCGATCGGCGCCGAGCGCCAGTATCGGCAACGCACCGCCGGGTTGCGGATTAACGCTCTCGTCGCGCTCGGCGCGTCTGCTTTCGTCGATCTCGGCATGCGGCTCATGGGCAATCAGGGCGCGACCCAGGTGCTGGCCTATGTGGCGTCGGGCGTCGGCTTTCTCGGCGCTGGCGTCATCATCAAGGAAGGCATGAATATCCGCGGACTGAGCACGGCGGCGACCGTCTGGTGTTCGGCGGTGACGGGCGGCTTCGCCGGCGCCGATCGTCCGGCGGAAGCCCTGTTGCTTGCGGGTTTCGTGCTCGCTGGCAACACCCTGCTTCGACCGCTCGTGCGTCTAATCGAACGCACGCCGATCGACGAAACCGCGACGGAAGCGATCTATGAAGTCCGCGTCACCACGAGCGGCGCCCGACGCGACGCTATTCGGGACACTTTGATCGAGCGGCTCGAAGCCGCCTCTTATCCGATCCAGGATATTGCTGAAAACGAACGCGAAGACGACGTCGAGATCGTCGCGACACTCGCGACGTCGAGCGCGACGGGCGGACAGCTTGACGCGGTGGTCGACGCGCTCGCCGCCCTCGACGGCGTCTCGCACGCGACATGGTCTTCGCGCACGAGCGATTGAATCGCGCCGCGAGTACGCAGCGCCGTCATCGCCTCCTGATCGACGATCCTGACCCAGAGCAGACGTTTCCGTCACGGCTTAGGCAAGGATCGCTTGCGGTTCGGAATGCTCTTTCGCTGGCGCGCCGCATGGCCTAATGGCTACCCAAACTTTCCTTCCCGGGTCCCCTGCACACATGATTCGTCTCGAAAACATCAGCAAACAGAACGGTCACCAGATCCTCTTCATCGAAGCCTCCGCGACGCTCCTCAAGGGCGAGAGAGTCGGCCTCGTCGGTCCCAATGGGGCCGGCAAGACGACGCTTTTCCGGATGATTACGGGACAGGAGCATCCCGACGAGGGCCAGGTGGCCGTCGATCGGGGCGTGACCATTGGCTACTTTAATCAGGACGTCGGCGAGATGTCTGGCCGCAGCGCCGTGTCCGAGGTGATGGACGGCGCGGGTCCGGTCAGCGCGGTGGCCTCCGAGCTGAAGCAGCTGGAGGACGCCATGGTCGATCCTGACCGGGCGGGCGACATCGAAGAAATCATCGAGCGTTACGGCGAAGTGCAGGGGCGCTTCGAGGAACTGGACGGCTACGCCCTGGAAGGCCGCGCGCGCGAAATCCTCGCGGGCCTGAGTTTCACTCAGGAGATGATGGACGGCGACGTCGGCGCCCTGTCGGGCGGTTGGAAAATGCGCGTGGCGCTCGCCCGCATCCTCATCATGCGCCCCGACGCCATGCTTCTCGACGAGCCGAGCAACCATCTCGACCTGGAGAGCCTCATCTGGCTGGAGGAGTTCCTCAAAGCCTATGAGGGCGTGCTGCTGATGACGTCGCACGATCGCGAGTTCATGAACCGCATCATCACCAAGGTGGTGGAAATCGACGGCGGCGCGTTGACGACCTATTCCGGCAATTACGTGTTCTACGAGCAACAACGCGCGCAGAACGAGAAGCAGGCGCAGGCGCAATTCGAGCGTCAGCAGGCAATGCTCGCCAAGGAAATCAAATTTATCGAGCGGTTCAAGGCGCGCGCATCGCACGCCGCGCAAGTGCAGAGCCGCGTGAAGAAGCTCGAGAAGATCGACAGGGTGGAGCCGCCGAAGCGCCGCCAGACGGTTTTGTTCGAATTCCCGCCGGCGCCGCGCTCCGGCGACGACGTGATCACCCTGAAGAACGTGCACAAGAGCTACGGCGCGCGGAGAATTTACGAGGGACTGAACTTTCAAGTGCGCCGCAATGAGCGGTGGTGCGTCATGGGCGTCAACGGCGCAGGCAAGTCGACGCTGCTGAAATTGGTGGCGGGCTCCTCGCTGCCGGACGACGGCGCCGTCGCCCAGGGGGGCAGCGTCAAAATGGGCTATTTTGCGCAGCACGCCATGGAGCTGCTGGACGGCGAGCGCACCGTGTTCCAGTCGCTGGAAGACTCGTTCCCTCAGGCAGGACAGGGTTCGCTGCGCACATTGGCCGGCTGCTTCGGCTTCTCCGGCGACGATGTGGAGAAGAAATGCCGGGTGTTGTCGGGCGGCGAGAAAGCGCGACTCGTCATGGCGAAGATGCTTTACGACCCGCCGAACTTTCTCGTGCTGGACGAACCCACCAACCATCTGGATCTGGCGACCAAGGAGATGCTCATCACGGCGCTGTCGCAATATGAGGGCGCCATGCTGTTCGTCTCGCACGACCGGCGCTTCCTGGCCGCACTATCCAATCGGGTGCTGGAACTGACGCCCGACGGCGTTCATGTTTACGGCGGCGGCTACACGGAATATGTGGCGCGCACGGGCCAGGAGGCTCCCGGCCTCCGTAGCTGACGACAGCGCGCACGGCGACAAGAGCTCGCATGGCGCTCAGCCGACGTGAAGCACCCGCCCCGACTCATATGCTCAGGCTGGTAACTCCGAGGCGAACAACTTTTCCAGTTCTGCGATTTTGATCGGTTTGACGAAATGCCGGTCAAAGCCAGCTTCGGCGCTTCGCTCAAGGTAATCGGCCTGGCCCCAACCCGACAGCGCAGCGACGAAGAGCGAATCTCCGCCGGGAAGCTGTCTGATCCTCCGCACCGTTTCATAACCATCCATCCCCGGCATGCCGAGATCGACAAAGATGACGCGGGGCTGAAATTTCGGGATGACCTCCAGCGCCTCGGCGCCGCCAATTACGACTTGCACCTCCATCCCAAAGGAGGCGATCAACTCGCCGGTGAGCTTGCCGACAAGCTGGTCGTCATCGACGACCAGCACCTTGGTCGGGGACGCGCGCCGCTCCTTTGTATGTTGCGCGGGTTCGACATTCGCCGCAACGGACGCCTCGCTCAACGGAAGCCGGACGATGAACTCGCTGCCCATGCCCGCGCCGCCGCTTCGAGCTTCAATTGTGCCTCCGTGCAGCGTTACAAGACTGCGGGTGAGCGATAGACCGACGCCAATCCCGCCTTGAGCCCTTCCCAGATTGCGATCGACCTGGGTGAAGATCTCGAAAACGCTCGTGATCATTTCGGGCGGAATGCCGACGCCCGTATCCTTCACGATCACCACCGCGGAACCACCGTCCTGCGTCACCGTGACGTTGATCTCGCCGACATCCGCGGTATATTTCGCGGCGTTGTTGAGAAGATTTGAAAAAATTTGGCCCAGACGAACGGGATCACCCTCGATGAAAAGCTCTGTCGAGGACGCGTGAAACTGTTTGCGATGCTTCCCCGCTTGAAGCTTGTCGGCGCCTTTTTCAAAAACTTCGCGCACGAGCGAGACGAGATCCACGCGCTCCTTTTGAAGCTCTAACTTGCCGCGGCTGATGCGCGACACCTCCAGAAGGTCGTCGACAATGCGCGTGAGCTGTTGAGTCTGCCTCTCAATCGCCGATAGCATGCCGTCGCTATCCCCGTCGGATGAGCGCCGCTTCTTGATGTGAATCGCCGCGCAAATCACAGCGAGAGGATTGCGCAACTCGTGGGCCAGGACGGCGAGGAACTCGTCCTTGCGGCGATTGACGGTCTGCAGCGCGTCCAGTGCGTCGCGGATGGCGTATTGCAGACGACGGGCTTCAATCGCGTTCTTGAGCGCGCTGATTAGCGAGCGCTTTTGCGCAGGGCGTTCGATGAAACCTATGCTGGGATGCTTTTCGATCGTCCGTAGCAAAGCCAGATCTTTTTGAGCGTGGCCGCGGGCGAGAAGCAACACGACGGGCAACTGCGACCACGCCGGTTCCGGACCGAACAAGTCGCGCCACGTCACCACGCGACCGTGCGGCAATGCCTCCTCCGCCATAAGCACGCAGCCCGCGCCCTTGGCGATCTCCCGGCGTAGCTCTTCTTTGTTGCTGCAAATGCAGCTCGAAAGACCGCTACGATTGAGCGCGTCTTCGGCGAGGGCGGCGTCGCGTCCCGTTGGCGTCAAAATCAGAACCCGCAGGCTATCCTCGGCTCTCGGGACGATCTCCGCTGCGCTACTCTCCGCCATCATGGAATCGGAACGATGGACTCAGGATGATACACAGGCGTCCCCGTTAGGACGCCTGTAAAGCCTGCTAGCGGTTCACTGACGTCGATGTCTCCCGCTTTCATCGTCAATGCTCGGATCGTGTGCTCATGTTGCCCGCTACGTTTTTTGACGATCGACAAGGCCTTGTGCATCGCGCCGTTAAGCTCGAAATAACGAAGCAGGAAGACATTGTCGGCCAGGAAGCTGAAGTCCAAGGGCGAAGAGAGTTCCGCCCCAAAAATTCCGTGCTGTGTCAGCGTCATGATGGTGACAATCTGACGACGGCTGAGGTAGGAGAGCAGCTCCCTGATGTGAAGAATTACGCTCGGTTCCTCCATAGAGGACTGCAGATAGCCGTTTAGCGTGTCGATCACGACGATCTTCGCGTCCTGCTTCTCGACCCGCTCCATGACCAGGTCGGCGATCTCGCCCACGCTCAGTTCGGCCGGATCAAGATGCCTGAGTTCAATGCGGCCGGCTTCGACTTCAGCGCGCATGTCCAAGCCCAATCCCTCGCTGCGGCCAATATAGCTCTCCTTGGTCTCGTCGAATAGAAAAAGCGCGCACTTCTCGCCGCGCTTGGCCGCGGCCATCGCATAGAGCGACGATATGGTTGATTTTCCGACACCCGCCGGCCCAGCTATGAGCGTGTTCGAACCCCGGGGAAGCCCGCCTCCGACGAGCGCGTCAATCTCGGAGTTGCCGGAGCCGAGCGCCGGCGCCGCCGCGAGGCTCGGGAAGCTCTGTGCGACAAGGCGAGGGTGTACGGTCAGCCCGCCGGCGGCGATCGTCACGTCGTGTGAGCCGCTCACATAGCTGCAGCCGCGCAGTTTGATCACCCGTAATGCGCGACGGTCGGCCCCGTAGGAAGACTGTTTTTGCCGCAATTCGATGATGCCGTCAGACAGCGTCTGGCTGCGAAGATCCTTTTCCGTCATCGATGCTTCATCCAGCATAACCGTCGTGCAGTCGCGCGCCGCCATGAACTCGCGAATACGCTTCAGCTGACGCCGATGAAAGGCCGGCGTCGGCGCGACGACGCGCAGACTCGAAATCGTATCGAGCACGAGCAGCTTTGGTTTGAACCGTTCGACTTCGGAAAAGAGATGGTCGAACGTCTCGCCGATCTCGACCTCCGCTTCCGGGAAGAGCGTGTAATCGAGCTCTGTGTCTCCCCCGCTGGGCGGCTCCGATAAGCCGGTGATGTTGATCCCGTCGAGACTCCATCCGTGCGATGCGGCGATCGATCGCAACTGTTGCGGCGACTCGGCGCTCGTCGCGAGCAGGCAGCTTTCACCTGCGCGAACCGCCTGGATCAGCAACTGGAGCGCCATGGTCGTCTTGCCGCTGCCCGGCGCGCCTTCAACGAGAATAAGAGAGCAGCGCGGAAGTCCGCCGTGAAGAACCATGTCGAGCCCCGGAACGCCTGTCGCAAAACGCGGGGTTTTTTCTATGGGCACTGACACTGTGGCGCTCCCGATAGTCACGATTGTTCAGCTTACAGCACCGCAAGTATTCGACAACGTTGCTTTCCGCAATACTCCCCCTTCGCGGCCTAAAAGCGCATCGCAGCCGCGGCCGCAACGGCGCTGGACGGCATTCGGAGTAAAACCCTGCTTCGCGCCCTCAACCCTTGCTCTTAAGCCTTTTCCCGCTTAGCCTTTTGTCCGAGTGCCGGTCGATTCGTCGAGTCAGCTGTCGTGAACGCTGAAAGTTCGCGCTTCCGAGGGATCAAAACATGGATCGGGACACGCTCAGCGATATCGCCGAATCCGCCCCTTTGCCGGATGAACGGGCCGAATTACGCTGTTCCTCCCCCGCCGCCAGCAAAACGTCGATCAGCGTTCCGGCGCAACTCGTTTCCCAAGGCGCGCACCGCTTTTACGCGCTGGTGCTGCCGAGCAGCCTGCTGGCCGAAACCTGCACGGTCGAACCGCGGGTCGAGAATCCGGAAGAGGGCTTCCAGCGCCTGCTCGATCCAAAACGCGCGAAGTCCATCGCCAAATATATCGACGCCGGATTCGGAACGGTTCCTGGTGCCGTCGTGCTGTCGGCGCAGTCGCGCGCGCATATGCATTATGACCGCGCCGCCGCAACGCTGACATTCCGGCAGGACCCCCGCGCCTTCCTGATCATCGACGGGCAACATCGGATTTTCGGCTTCAAGCTGGCGAAGCGCGCCGTCGACGTGCCGGTGGTGATCTACAACAAGCTGAAGCGTTCGGAAGAATGCCGGCTGTTCATGGACATCAACACCAAGCAGCGGCCGGTGCCCAACGAGCTGTTGCTCGACATCCGTCGGCTCTCGGAAGTCGAGACGAAAGCCGACGCGCTGCTGCACGACGTCTTCGATCTTTTTTACACACGCGACGACAGCGCGCTCAAGGACCTGCTCAGTCCGGCGGAGCGGCGCAAGGGCACGATTTCGCGCGTCACCTTCAACGCCGCGCTGCGCTCGATCAAGGGCGCCTTCGTCGACGCGCGGGCGGAGGAAGTCTACGCGGTGCTCAACGCCTATTTGCGCGCCTGCCGACACGGTCTCGGATTGCACAACGCCGATGAGCAGATCACGCATCCGGCGCTGTTCAAGGCGCTGGCGCTGTTGTTCGCCAATGTCGCCGAGCGCGTCGCCGATCGCCACGGCGGAAAATACACGGTGACGAATTTCGAGGACGTGCTCATTCCCTTCTTCAAACGATTGAAGAAATCGGATCTGCCGCGCGCCGGCATGAGCCATGTCGCGCTGCATGAGCATTACGGCAAAGCGCTAAGCGCCGGCTTCCTGATCAAACAGTGGCTCTTCTCGTGAGACGAATGGGTTGACGTCTTTTTCCGCTTCGACAACGCCGCGTATGGTCAGCCCATGCTCGGTCTTTTCCCAGTGGAAGGGACGCCGCCAGAGTTCATAAACGGCCCGCCAGGCCGCGATGCTCAGCATCATCAGCCACAGCGGCAGATAGATGAGCGCGCGGCGAAACCGCGTCAGGCCGCGCCGGCGCATTCCCATGGCGAGCGGCAAGATCAGGGAGATCGCTCCGGCGATCGCCAGACAGCACCACAGCGTGCTCAAGGCGATTTCTAATGGCGCGACCGGCGCCAACAGAGTCCCAAAGATCGCGTCATGGGCCATGCGCGCCGCCAGGAACGGGCCGAGCAAGGGACCCAGCAATCCGCTGGCGAACATGGCGAGCACCGCGATCGCGCGCCGCGAGCCGAGATCGACGAAAAGTCGCATCGGCCGGCGGCAATGCACGATGAATGTCTGCATCCAGCCTTTGAACCAGCGCGTGCGCTGTTTCACCAGCGCGCCGAAGACCGCGGGCGCCTCTTCGAAGGTTTGCGAGGCGAATGTCCGCACCTCAAAGCCCGCACGGGCGAGCCGCAGGCCGAGATCCGCATCTTCAGTGACGTTGAAGGCGTCCCAGAAGCCGATGTCGCGCAAAGCCTCGATGCGGAATTGGTTCGACGTGCCGCCAAGGAAAAGCGGCATTCCCATCGCTGCGAGGCCCTTGTTGTAGACGTCAAAAAGCGCCGCATATTCAAGCGCGAACATCGCCGTCATCCAATTTAGCTCGCCGTTGTCGATGGCGAGGCTCGCCTGCAGGCAGGCGACGCTCGGCGGCGAGGCGGCGAAGAGCGTCGCGGCGCGGCGCAATTGGCGCGGCTCAGGCAAATCTTCCGCGTCGAACACCGCGACAAGCGATCCGCGGGCGAGCGGCATGGCGACGTTGAGGGCGCGCGGCTTGGTGCGCGGGGCGCCCTCGGGCGCAACCACGATCTCATGCGGCGCATGCGGCGGATGCGAGCGCAACGCCGCAGCCGTTGGTTCATCATCGGCTTCGATAACGAATTTTATGTCGAGCTTGGCTCTCGGATAATCCAAGCGGTCGATCGCCCGAGCGAGCTGGCGCGCAACGGCGGCTTCTTGATAAAGCGCAAGCACGATCGTGTAGATCGGCAGTTGCGCCTCGCTTTCGAGCGGTTCGGCGTCGGCGCAGCGTTGAAGGCTCGCCGCGCAGGCGAAAAGCCTCAGAAACGCCCCGCAAAAGAATGCGCTTGCAAGGAGCAAGGCCGATGCAAGGCGTAGAAAGAAGAAGGGGGCGTAAAGGCTCGCCGCCAGTCCGATCAGCGCGACGAGCAGCAGTCCCACCTGTCCGCGCCGCAAGCCGCCGCGGGCGCATAAGTCCCTGTCGACGCGCTCGGTGAGAAAGGCCGCGTTGCGCGCGGCGTTGGCCGGATCAGCGCGACGCACCGCCTCCAAGAACCGCGTTCGGGTGGTGATCGCGAAGAGCGGGCGGCCTCTTGCCGCGCGTCGCGCGCTCATCAACCGGAAGACGCCGCTGCCGCTTGGCGCGAACAGCCAAAGAAACCCGCTCGACGGATCCCGAACCCGCGCGTAGCCGCATTCGGCCGTCGCAACGCCGGACGGGGCGACGTCGACAGGACTGTCTACGAAGTCGACGTTGAGATGCTTCGCCAGCGCCTGATAGAAGTCGTCCTCGCAGACGAGCCCCTCGGCGAGCAGCGCTTCGTCGGCGCAAACGCCCTGGCGGCGCGCCGTCGCAGCGGCGAATTGCAGCACTTGCTCCGGCACGCCGTACGCCGAAAGGAAGGCGATTTCGACGGGAATGGATCTCGACGCGGTCGCGCGCGACGGCGACGTTCGGCGAATGGCCGAAATGGCCGAGGAGTCAGCGAGCGCCCGGCGTCTGAAAGGCTGAGGAGGAAGTTCGTCCTTGATCTGCGAAGCAGAGGAAGCAACACTATCGATCGGCATGACGTTCATGCAATAAACCCGGCAAGCGCAAGCAGCCTGCGCGCGACTATCGACCTCCAACAAGGGCCAAGCAATCCTTTTATGCGCCGTCTCCCTCAGCCGCGCCGAACCGGTCCTCTCGCCTCAATACGTGCGGCGCTCGCCGCGCTGTTCCTGACGTCCTGCTTCGCGGCGGTGGCGGCTGACGGCGCGCCGCCCGCGCCGGCGCCCCCCGCGTCGACGCCGCCTGCCGCGAATACGCCCTCATTTTGGGACCCCAACCGCACGCCGGAAAAGCCGGACGTCTCCGGACTGCGCCAGATCCGCTTCCTGACCGAAGACGACTATCCGCCGTTCAATTTTCTGCTTTCGGATGGACAGGTCGCCGGCTTCAACGTCGATCTGGCCAAGGCGATCTGCGTCGAACTCGACACCGCCTGCACGATCCAGCGGCGGCGGTGGGATCTGCTCATTCCCTCGCTCAACGACAATAGCGGCGACGCCATCATCGCTTCGCTCGCGATCAACGATGAAACTCGAAAACAGGTCGATTTTTCTGGGCCTTACATGCTGACGCCCGGCCGGTTCGCCATGCAGGCCGACACGACCCTGACGTCAGCGTCTCCCGCCGCCCTCGCCGACCGCCCGATCGCGGTGGTCGCGGGCTCGCGGCACGAGGCGTTTCTGCAAGCCTTCTATCCGCGTTCGACCTTGGTGACGTTTGAAACGCCTGCCCTCGCCCGCAACGCGCTCAAGAACGGCCGCGTTCAGGCGGTTTTCGGCGACGCCATCGCGCTTTCCTACTGGCTGAACGGCGCCGAAGCAGCCGGCTGCTGCGTCTTTCGGGATGGCCCCTTCACCGATCCGAAATATTTCGGCGAGGGCGTCGGCATCGCCGCAAAAAAAGGCAATGCGCCGCTGCGCCGGGCGCTCGATTATGCGCTCTCCCGCCTTGCCCAGCGAGGCGTTTTCGCCGAGCTTTATTTGAAATATTTCCCCGTGGGGCCGTTCTGAGCGGCGCCGCCCAGCAATAAAGCGATGGCGCCACGCGCACGTCCGATGGCGGCGCCCAGCATCTCGGCCCTCTCGGCGACGCTCGCATCCTCGCCGCGCAACGCCTCTTCATATGCCTCCGCCGCGTGCCCCACCTCAGTTGCGCCGATCGCCCGCGCTGAGCCTTTGATGGTATGCGCAAGCGCGATGCGCCAGTCGGCGTCGCCCTGCGCGGCCGGCGAGCGCAAGCGTTTCGCGAATTGCGCCGCCTGTGCGTCGAAAAGTCCCAGCAGCTCGCGTTCGAGATCATGATCGCCAAAGGTCTGCCGGGAGAGATGGACCAGGTCGATCGGCGACTCTCCGTCGGCCACGGAAAACGGCTGCGGCTGAGCTTGGCAATTTGGAAACGTGGAGTCCGCCAGTTTCGCCATCCCCATTCCTGTTCCCCTTGATATCTATCACCAAAGCGGTTCGTTTTGCAGTCTGCCGGAAAAGGACTGTTAAAACCTCGCCCAGCGTCGAGACTGCCGCGTCGATCCTGAAGGGCGCGTTAACGAAGTTTCCCGATACGGTCCGCGCGCATGTTTCAATTGCCCGGATTGGGCTGTAAAGTTTGGTTAATCTTTATTCAATGGCGGTCGCTGAGCGGTGGGCCGTGAAATCGGCCGGGCGCGACGCGTCTGCGCCGCTGGAGAGGACGAATGGCGACATCGGGAAAGATCCAGGACGCGGCGTCCGCCGCGCTGACGGCGATCGAGGAGGCGCTCGATATCGGCGCGCCGCCGGACGCCGCAGGCGCTGCGGATGAGGCGAACAACCGGTCCGGCCCGGCGCAGAGCCCAAGAGCGGAAGCGCACGCCGGGGACCAGAGAAAGCCAGGCTCGGCGTACGGCGAGCAGCAGAGCCGCGTCCAACCGCAGCCCGGAGCGATGGCGCCCGCCCTTGCGCCCGCGAACGACGACCGCCGCACGGTCGGCGAGTTGCGGCAGGCGCTGCAGATCAAGCCCAACCGCTCGATCATGGTGCTCACCTTCGCCTCCATGGGGCTGTGGGCGGCCTGCTGGGCCTTGTACGTTTATTTCCATCAAGGCGAAATCCTCGACTCCGGCGTGTTGACGCTCGCGCCGAAGCCGGTTTTGACGCTCGCCGCGCTGATCGCGCCTCTCGTTTTTCTCTTCCTCACGGGACTGATGGCGCGCCGCGCCCATGAGATGCGGCTCATAGCCAACTCCATGACCGAAGTGGCCATTCGGCTGATCGAGCCGGAAACGGTCGCCACCGAGCAAGTCGTCTCGCTCTCTCAGGCGATCCGGCGCGAAGCCGCCTCCATGGGCGACGGCATCGAACGCGCGCTGGCAAGAGCCGGCGAATTGGAAGTGATCGTGCGCACCGAGGTGACCAACCTCGAACGCTCTTACACGGAGAATGAACGGCGCATTCGGCTTCTCATCGACGAGCTGACGCGCGAACGCGAAGCGATCGTCGTCAACGCTGATAACGCCCGTACGGCGCTCTTTGGCGCGCGCGAGACGCTGTCTCAGGAACTCGCCACGACCTCGGTCCATCTCGCCGAAGCGGTGAGCCAGGCCGGCGCGCGCGTCACCTCCTCGCTCGGCTCCAAGGGCGAGGAGATCCGGCTCGCGCTGGACGAAGCAGGCGACGCCTTTGAATCGACCTTGGCCAGTCACGGCGAAAGAGTGCTGATCGCCCTGACCCAGACCGGCGACGAAGTCGCGCAGAAAGTGACCGGCGCGAGCGAGGACGTCAGCCGCCGTTTCGCCGACGGAGTCGAGGAAGTTGGCCGCAAGCTGGAAGCCGCGAGCGAAGCGATCGCCGGCGATTTTGGCGCGCGCGGCCAAGATGTGCTCGAACGATTCGAAGAGCTCGGCGCAAGTTTTTCCGAGGCGATCGGCGGCCAGGGGGAGCGGATCGTCGCGCAGCTCACGGAGACCGGCGGGGCGCTTCGCGAAACAATCGAGACGCAGGGCGGAGCCTTTGAGCGCTCGCTCGCCGAGACCCAGGAACGGCTCACGACGCGCGTCGCCGAACATGTCGAAAACGCCAAAGCGACACTCGAAACGGCGGAAACCCGAATCGTCGGCATGCTCGAAGACACGCATCAGAAGGCGCAGAATGAATTCGAGCTGCGCGGACAAGCGCTTCATGAATCAATCTCGCGCAGCCTGAACGAGAGTTCAACGGCGCTTGTCGAACAGGTCGACGCCGTGCAGGCGCGTTTTGTCGCCGCCGCCAGCGATGCGGTGTCGGCGATCGGGGCGCATGGCGACCGAGTCAATGAAACGCTCGCCGACAATTTCCAGGCCTTCGAACAGACCGTGCTCGGCCGCGGCGGCGAAGTGGCGGAACGGATCGCCGAACGAGGGCTGCAGATCGAGACCACTCTCGCCGAGCGCCTTGCCGCCTTCGAAGACGCCGTGGTGCGCAACAGCGCGGAAGCGGCCATGCGCGTCGCGGAACATGGCGATCGTGTCAGCTCCGTCATTTCCGACGGTCTCGCCGCCTTCGAGGACACTTTCGCGCGCCACGGCGAAGACGTCGTCTCGCGCGTCGCCGAACACAGCGAGAGGGCCGCGACGACCGTCGCGACGCAGCTCGCCGCCTTCGAAACGGTGGTTGCGCTGCGCAGCGAGGAACTTGCGCAGAGCGTCGGCGAACACAGCGAGCGCGCAACGTCGGCGCTCTCCACGCAGCTCGCCGCATTCGAAGAGTCGGTCAATAACCGCAGCGGCGAAGTCGCCGAACGGGTCAGCGAACAGAGCGAGCGCGCGACGGCGACATTGTCGGCTCAACTCGCCGCCTTCGAGGAAGCGGTCACGCAGCACAGCGACGACGTCGCGACGCGCGTAACCGAACATGGCGGACGCGCGACGTCCGCCATTGCGACCCAGCTCGCCGCCTTTGAGGACACAGTTGCGCGCCACAGCGAGGAAATCGCGCAGCGCGTCAGCGAACATGGCGAAAGGGCGACGTCGACGCTGACGTCGCAGCTCGCCGCTTTCGAAGAGACAGTCGTGCGCCACAGCGACGACATCGCCCTTCGCGTAAGCGAACAGAGCGAACGGGCGACGTCGACGCTCGCGGCTGAGCTAGCCTCGTTTGAAGACGCCGTCACACGCCACGGAGAACAGATCGCGCAGCGTGTCGGCGAGCAAGGCGAACGCGCAACATCGACGCTCTCGGCGCAGCTCACCGCCTTTGAGGACTCCATCGGCCGCCACGGCGATGAGATTGCCGAGCGCGTCGGCGAGCGTGGAGAACGCGCCGCATCGACCCTCTCGGCGCAGCTCGCCGCTTTCGGAGAAGCCGTCGAGCGTCACAGCGAAGAAATCACCCAGCGCGTCAGCGAGCACGGCGAACGCGCCACGGTGGCCTTTTCGCAAGGCCTGACGACGTTCGAAGACGTCGTCGCGCGCCAGGGCGAAGATTTAGCGGCCCGGGTCGCGGCCCGCACCGAGCGCGCCGCCGCAGAACTTGGCGACAAACTCGCCGCCTTCGAAGACAGCCTCGCCCGCAACAGCGGACAGGTCAGCGACGCTGTCGCGCAGAGTCTTGAAGCGATCGAAAACGTGCTTGTGCGCCAGGGTGGCGAGATCGCGCAGCGCCTGGCGGAGCACGCCGGTAGCGCCGAAGTCGACCTCGCCGATAAGCTCGGCTCCTTCGAAGATGCCGTTAAGCGTCACAGTGAAAGCGTGGCGTCCGTCGTCGGTGAACATGCGACGCGCGTCGACCAATTGCTCGACGAGCGGCTCAACGCGCTCGAGACGGCGGGAATGCTCGTCGCCAAAACCATGGAGACGACGCGCGAACTGGCGCTGCAGGAATTCGAGACGCACGGCGCGGCGTTGCGCGACAAGCTACGCCAGAGCGTCGCGGACGCCTCCTCGGCTCTCGCCGAAAACGCCGCCACGATGCATGAGCGCTTCGCCAATACGGCGAGCGACGCCGTTCTGGCGATCGCCACGCAGGGCGAGCGGCTGCATGAATTGGTGAACGATCGATTCGGCGCCTTCGAGAACGCCGTCCTGTCAGAAAGCAAGGACGTCGTAGCCTCGCTGGCCGACCATGGCGAACGCATCGCGGTCACGCTCGGCGAACAGCTCACGCAATTCGAGAATGCGCTGCTTCGCGACGGCGGCGAGCTCGCTGACCGGGTCGGCGCGCAGGCCGAACGCCTCACCGCCGAACTCACTCAGCGCTTCGCTGTCGTGGAGGACGTGATCGGCGGCAAGGGAACGCAGCTCGTCGACAATCTGACGACGCGGACGATGGACGCGGCCGCTCGACTCGACGTGCAGGCGCAAGAGATTACGCATCGGATCGACGACCAGCTGCAGTCGCTCGACGAGACCATCCGCCTGCAGGGCGGCGCGCTTGTCGAAAGACTCTCGGCGCAAGTCGAGCATTACAACGCCCGGATCGGCGATAATTCTCGCCATTTCGCGGACGAGATCGACGCGAGACTGGCCGAAATCGATGGCGCGATCGAGAGCAAAGGCGGCCATCTGGTCGAAAAGCTCGGCGCGCGCGCGATCGACATCGCGTCGACGATGTCGAACAAGATCGAAGCCTTCGAGAGCGTCGCAAACGCCAGAACGATGGAGGCGGCGGACCGCATCGACGAATTGGTCGGCCGCGTTGACGCGGGCCTGGGCGTCGGCGGCCAGATGCTGCAGGAGGCGCTCTCCAAACACGCGGCTGAAGTCGCGCGGGTGATGGAGGACGGCGGGCGCCAAGTCATGCAAACGCTCGACGCAAAGATCAAAGACGTCGACTGGGTGCTGCTCTCGCGCTCGAGCGAACTTGCCCATACGATCGCCTCCAGAACAGAGGAAATCAACGAAGCGCTGGGCGGACACGCGAAGGAGCTGGAAACGACCCTCGACGGGCGCATCGCGCTGCTCGAGAACAATGTGATCAGCCGGCTCGGCGCTGTTTCTTCGGAGATCGACGAGGGAGGCCGACTGGTCGTGGACACGATCGGCGCCCGTCTGCAGGACATCAAAGACGTTCTCGCCGTCGCGCGGCGCGAATTCGATACGACGCTTCATGCGCGCACCGGCGATCTCGGCCAGTCGCTCGCCGAACGCGTCGCCGAGATCAGCGGCGCGCTGGATGAGCGCCTCACGCAAATGCAGACCGTGCTCGACGCACGCGGCGGAGCCGTCGCCCAGGAATTGACGACGATCGGCGATCTCGTGGCGACCGCCGTTGAAAACAGCAGCGCCGCCCTTGTCTCGCGCCTTGGCGTCAAGCGCGACGAGCTGACGAACGCGCTGGACGCCTCCCGCGAGGCGCTGGCGCTGACGCTGGAGACCAGCGCGCAGACCTCGATTGCGGCGCTGCTGGAGACAAACGAAAAGATTCGTACCGAGCTACCCACCCTGCTCGACACGCTCGGCGAGACAAATGCCTCCCTCCATGCGGTCATCGATAAGACCGGCGGGAATCTGGTCACGCTCGAACATGAACTCGGCAGACGGCTCGCCGAGTTTCATGGCGCGCTCAACGAGGCTTCGACGCAAGTTGAACATATCAGCGCAGTGGCTGGCGGAACGATGCAAGACGCCAACGCCATCGTCGCGGCGCTCGACGAACGACAGCACACGCTAGCGCAGAGCGCGGAAAAACTGGCGCAAAGCCAGGAGGCGCTCGACGCCGTGATGGCCGCCCGCCGCCGTTCGCTCGAAGATCTGGTGACGCTCATCGAAGGCCGGCGCGCCGAATTTGAAAGCGCCATGACACAGTTCAGCGAACTGATGGACCGTTCCTTCCGCTCGATCGAGACGCGGTCGCGCGACCTTGGAGGAGAGCTGAGCGAAACCTCCCGGCAAACCGCAGATCTGATCGAGACGCGCTTTGCGGCGGTGCGCGCCGCTGCGGAAGGCGAACGCGAACAGACGTCGGAAGCGCTGCGCGCCGCCTTCTCGGAAACCAATGAAGAGATCACCCGTCTCTTCGGCGACGCGCGCTCGAAATTCGACGCCGCGACAGACGATATTCGCGGCCTCGCGCGCAACATTCACCGCGAGATCGAGGAGACCCGCGAGGAGGTGCGCCGCGGCGCGACCGAAATTCCGCGCGAAACCGCCGAACAGGCGGCGGCGCTGCGGCGGGTCGTCGGCGATCAGGTGAAGGCGCTGAACGAACTCACCGACATCGTGGCGCGTTCGGGCCGCGTCTATGACATCGCCGAACAAAGCGCGCCTCCGCTCCGTCAGCCGGCTCTGGATCAAGCGACGCGCGCCGAGCACGCAGCGCCACGCGTCACGCAGAATCGCTCGGAGCCGACACGCGAGCCGCAAGGCGGATGGCTGAGCAGCCTGCTTGCGCGCGCCTCCTTCGACGACACCGCGCCACAACCGCCGCGCCAGGCGCGGTCCTTGGCGACGGCGGGCGCTCTCGACAGCCTGACGCTCGACATTGCGCGCATGGTCGACAACGCCGCCGTGGCGGAGCTATGGCGCCGCTATCAGCGCGGCGAGAAGGGCGGACTTTTCGGTCGCCGTCTCTACACCGCGCAAGGCCATCAGACCTTCGAGGAAATTCGTCGCCGCTATCGCGTCGATCAGGCTTTTCGCGCGACCGCTGATCGCTACATCGCGCACTTCGAGGATCTGCTCATCGAGACAAGCCGCGGCGATCACGACGGCTCGAAAGCGCTCGACCTGCTGACAGGCGACGCCGGCAAGGTCTACACCATGCTCAGCCACGCCTCCGGACGCTTCGAATAGCTCAAACCCTATTCGATCGATTCCGGCGGCTCGGCGCCGATGCGCGCTTCAAAAGCGACTTCGGCGCGCAGATTGTCGAGGTCGCGACCGATCGTCGCGACGGCCAGCAGCCTGTCGCCTTTGAAGTAGGAAACGGCGCAGTCGGCGGCGGCCGGATCGCCTGACATCTCCAGCCGGTCCCACGACGCGGCGTTTCCGATATAGGAAATCGCCTCGTCGTAATGCTGGCTCCAGAAGAAGGGCGCGGCGTCAAACTTTTCCTTGCGACCAAGAATGTTGCGCGCGGCCGTTTGGCCCTGGCGTTCAGCGACCACCCAATGCTCGACGCGTATCCGCTCGCCCGTGATCTTGTCGGGCCAGCTGGCGATGTCGCCGGCGGCGTAAATATCGGGCGCGCTCGTCTGCAGATATTCGTCGACGAGCACGCCGCGGTCCACCGCGAGCCCGGCGGATTGGGCGAGCGAGAGATCCGGCTTCACGCCGACGCCGATGACCACGAGATCGGCGTCCAAGGTTGCGCCGCTTTTCAATTTGAGCGTGCGTTCGGCGATTTCCGTCGCCGTGTCCCCGAGGTGGAAGATGACGCCGTGGCTCTCGTGGAGCTTTCTCACATGCGCGCCGATTTCGGGGCCGAGAATGCGCGCCATCGGTATCTCCTCGGGCGCAATGACGCGCACCTCGAGACCACGGGCGCGCAGCGACGCCGCCACCTCAAGGCCGATGAAGCTCGCGCCGATCACGGCCACGCGGCGCACCCCGGCGCAGGCCCCAATGAGGCGGTCGGCGTCGGCGAGCGAGCGCAGATAGTGGACGTGGCTTCGTTCGGCTCCCGGCGTCGGCAGCTTTACGGGAAAAGCGCCCGTCGAGAGAAGCAACGCGTCGTAAGACAGCGCCGCCCCGTCAGCGAGCGTCAGCCGTTTGCCCGCCGGATCGAGCGATTCGACGCGCTGCCCCAGACGCAGTTGGACTCCGTTTTCGCGATACCAGGCCGGGTCGCGCAACGGCAGCCAGTCCGCCTGCGCGGTTCCGGCCAAATAGTCCTTCGAGAGATTGGGCCGATCGTAGGGCTCGGCCACATCGGCGCTGATCAGCTCCAGAACGCCGTCATAACCCTCCGCCCTGAGCATCTGCGCAGCGGCGAAACCCGCCGCGCCGCCGCCGACGATGACGACGCCGCGCGGCTCGGCCGCACCCTTGCGCTCCGGGCGTGCGGGGTCCGGCAGCCTTTCGCGCGCAAACACCTTTCCATCGGCCTGCTCGACCCGCCACCGCGGCAGCGGATCAAAGGCGGGCGCGCGCAACGCGCGGCCGCTGCGCAAGCTGAAACAGGCATGGTGCCAGGGGCACCGGATCGAGCCGCCGACCACGAGGCCCTCGGCCAAGGGCCCGTGATAATGCGTGCAATGAGCGCCGATCACGAAGAACTCGTCCCCCTGTCGCGCCATCACGGCGTGCTCGCCCGCCACATGCCCAAGCAACGGGCGACCTTCGGAAATCTCGGCGGGAGCGACTCCCTGCGTGAAGTCGGGGCCCTCGGGGTGATTGCGCCCCTCTTCCGTCATGTCGCTCTCTCCTGTTCCGCTACGTTCGCGCCGTGCGCGCCCGCCTATTGCCACGCTTACTAAAGAGGGCGGCGCTTCTAGAGAGGCAAGCCTCGGTCTGGACGGAACTGATCGTGATTCGTCAAGAAACGAACATTTGTCACCTTTTTAACGACAAGAGGCGCTGCGAAACCAACAGCGACCGCCTTGGAACCATCAAAAATTGTGACATTGCCGCCACACTAATTAGAACAATTATTCGTCAGGGCGTTTTTTGCTTAACAATTAAGCAGGTGCGCGGACGTTGGGCTTGAACGGAACTCGGCTCGCGAGTGATATCAATCAGATCTCGCCTCCCAGACGGAGTTCCCTGCTATGAAGTGGCCCTATCTTTCGACCGTCGCTGCACTCTCGCTAGCAACCAGCGTTACGAGCGCTGCTTATGCTCAGTCGAAATTGATGGAGGTCGACCCGACTCTCATCGAAGAGAATCAACCCGCGCCTCCGTCTGCGGCAAAGCCCGTCAGAAAAGGCAAGATCGTTAAAGGTCCGGCCGTAGCGCCGACGCCGGGATGGCTCGACACGCTGTCCATCGACGGCTACGTCGAAGGCGGCATCGCGCTCAACTTCAATCAGCCTTTCAACAAGCTGAACTGGGGCCACCTCTACACGGACCGCGCCAACTGGCCGACGTTCAACGGCGCCCTCCTGACCGTGCAGCGTCCCCTCGATCCGAAGGCCGAAGGCTATGACTTCGGCTTCAAGTTCCAGGGCCAGATCGGCGAGGACATGCGCTACAACCACTACCTCGGCGTTCTCGATTATGCGATCGCCTCGCGCACGCAGATCGGACCGATCGAGGCCAATGTCCAGGCGCATCTTCCCTGGATTAGCCCGATCAGCGAAGGCGGCGTCGATGTCAAAGTAGGCATGTTCGCCACCTACAATGGCGCGGAAGTGATCCCGGCGAAAGACAATCTGTTCTACAGCCACTCCTACATCTTCAACTTCGGTCCGTTTATTCACACCGGCGCGATGGTCACCACCCACGTCAAGCCCTGGCTCGACGTTTATACGGGCGTGACCAGCGGCGTGAACACGAGCCTCGGTTGGCCTGGGGACAACAACGCCGCTGCGTCCTTCCACGGCGGTTTCGGCTTCAACCTGCTCGACGGCAATCTGACCATTATGGCGATCACCCATACCGGTCCCGAGAACCAGAGGCAGACCGACCCGCTCGGCGTGGGCTGGCCCGTCGGTTTCGCCAACGGCTTTCCCTTCACCTCGACCGGTTGGCCAAACGTCCTGACGGCGGGCTGGCCTGTCAACCAGGGCGGTTTTGGCGCCCCTGGTCTCTGCGCCTGCGACGTCAACACGGCGATCCGTTCGTTCAACAACCTCACGACGACCTGGAAGGCGACCGAGAATCTGACGTTCATCACCGACATCAGCTTCATGCTGGAAAGCGGCTGGAACAATAGCTCGTTCGGCCTGCCGCAAAAGGCTTGGGGCGCGGCCAACGCCATCGTCGGCGGCTTGGGCGGCAATGGCGCCTTCTGGGGAACGGCGCCGGCCTATCCGATGGGCGCGCGCGCCTTCGGCATCGCGCAATATTTCTCCTATAAGATCAACGATATCTTCAAGCTCAATGGGCGCGCCGAATTCTATCGCGACAACAACAACTTCTTCGTCAGCGCCTATCCGGGCTATTTCGACGCGGTCAATCTGGCGCACGGCTTCTGGTGTCCGTCCTGCATCAACCAGAACCTGGGAACAGGCCTTTACGCCAACAGGCCGCTCTATTCCGGCACGAGCTATCTCGCCTTCACGCTCGGTATGACGATCACCCCGGAACTGCCGGTCAAACTGCCCTACATCACGGGCCTGATCATCCGGCCGGAGCTGCGTTGGGACACGACCGTCAATGGCACCACGCCGTTCTTCAGCCGCAACGGCCTGAGCTCAAACCAGGGCATGTTCAATATGGACGTGATCGTTCCCTTCACGCTCCTCTAGAACGTTCTTTTCAAGAGCATCCGAAGCAAGCCGCCCGGTCCGCCGGGCGGCTTTTTTATTGTGGAGGTTCGTCGTTCGCGTGAGTGCGCGGCTGATCGCGCATGAGAATTTCGACGTCCGAGTCCTTGGTCGACTGCACGCGGAAAGTGCCCTGATAGGTTTTGCCCTCGTGGCGCGCGATGGCGACATATTCGCCTTCGGCCAAAACGAGCGAAGGGAAAGCGCCGATCATCTCGCGAATGACGTCGCCGCCGGGCGTGAGCACCGAAAAGCTCGTATTGGCGAGCGCCTCGCCGCCCGGCTGCTTGACGAGTTTCAGGGTCATGGTCGCCGCGCGATGGCGCAGGGTCGCCTCGATCAGCTTTCCGGCCGGGATTTTCAAATCCGCCGTAACCACGGAGTTGGTCTGGTTCGTCCCGCCCTGAGCGCCCTGCCCCGTGTCGAGCAAAGTGGACACGACGTGATAGGCGCCTTCGGGGAGGCAGATCACTTGATCGGAGTTGGCGTTGGCGAGAATGAGCTTCGCTTCGGAATTGCCGCGTTCCGGCACATAGATTGAAATTGAAAGCCGCTGCGCGGGAATTTGCGCGTCACCCAGCTTATCGATGAGCTTGAGCCCGCCGGCGTTCAGAACGATCCGCTCGGAAACATTGCCGCCCTCTATGGCGACGCGGCGCGTGACGCCGGCAAGCCCATAGGCGGCGTGGACGATATAGGAACCGTCCGGCAGCGGCAGCGTCGGGGTCGCCTCTTCCGACTGCGCAACGAGCTTGTGCGATCCGTCCGGCTGGGCGCTCTCCTCGAAGACACGCCAAACGAGGCCCGAGTGGACCGGCTGCTGGTCATTGGCTGCAAGCGTCGCGCTCAACCGCAGCGTGGCGCGTCTTTCGGTCGGCGGCGCCGCAGGTCCGGCCGCTTCGCCGGCGCTATGCGGCGGATGGGGACGGCGCGGCGGCTGTTGCTGCGCTTGCGCCGGTTCGGGGAGAAGCGCTGCGCTGGCGAGCGCCACCGCGGCGGCCCGTCCAAGCGCGTCCAATCGGACTTTTTTCATCGACCTGTCTATGCCGAGGATTGCGGTCTTTGTCGATTCTCGCCCGCCGGGAAGACCTCGTGGATGGCCGCGATCTCTCCAGGAAATACCGCCATCGCCCCCTGAAAACCGTCGCGGCGCGCCGCCGCATAGGCCTCATTTTCCCCAGCTGGGAGGGGCGCAGCGAGCGCCGGAACGCCGGCCGAGGCAGCCGCCAGAACGACAGCCGCCCGCGCCATTTGGATGGCGGCGCCGTCGCCGCAGGCGAGGCCCAGCGCCGTGCGCAGCCCGGCTTCGTCAAAGGCCAGCGCCGCAAGACGCGGCGACGCGCCGGCAAGGGAACGCAACGCCAACGCCGCTCCGGGATCGCCCCCGGCGAAGGCGCCGATCCTGGTCGCGCCGTCGGCGAGGCCGGCTTGCGCCTCGCGCACGGCGAGCTTCACCGACATGCGCTGCAGGCTCGCGGCGCCGGCGCAGGATGGCAGAAAGACGCCCTCCGGTCCCGGGCCGAACAACGCGTCGAGATCGGCCTCGATGAGATCGCTGTCGAGAGGGGCGACTTCCACGAAGAGCTTCGGCGCCGCGTTCTTGCCTCGCCGCTCGTTGATCAGCGCGCAGGCACGCCTGCGGGCGCTGCGTCGCGCCGCGTCCTCCGCGCTGGGGCCGAGCCGCAACAAAATCGCATCGGCGCCGCAATCGAACGCCGCCGCGAGTTCCTCATCGTTGGCGTCGGACTCAAGGATCAAACAGGAGCGCATGCGAGCTGGGCTTGTTCCGGAAGACGTCGGATTCCTTTTAACACGCTCCGCCCGGCCGCTGATCAGTCCGGGGCCTCGATCGCCTCCAGAACGAAGCGGATCAGCTCGTCGGGCGACGAATAGCTGATCCATTTGCCGCCAGGATAGACGACTGCGACGGGGCCATGCTCGCACTGGCCGAGGCAGCCCGACTGCGACAGCCGCACGCCGTCGCGTTTGGCGAAGGGCAGCGCCTTAAGCGCTTCCTTCACCTTGGCCAGCGCCTCCTTAGCGCCGTGGTCCTCGCAGGCGGATCGGCCGTCGCGTGCGTTGACGCAGACGAAGACGTGGCGGCGGAAGGGCTTGATCGCTGATTCAGTCATGGGTTTAGTATCCGAACTGCTCGCGCAAAATTCGCTCTTCCAGCGAATGGCCGGCGTCGTGGAGCAGGACCAGACTGGTGGCGTGGTCCATCACAACGTCCACATAAGCAATGTCGCGGAATTCGTCATGATCGGCGACGACGGAGACCGGCCGCTTCGCCGCTTCGAGGACCTCGATCCGCACCTTTGCGAGATCTGGCAGCAGAGCGCCATGCCAGCGGCGCGGGCGGAAGGCGGAGATCGGCGTCAAGGCCATCAGCGGCGCATCGAGCGGCAGGATCGGACCATTGGCGGAAAGATTGTAGGCGGTCGAGCCCGCGGGCGTCGACACCAGCACGCCGTCGGTGACGAGCTCCGGCAGACGCTCCTGGCCATTGACCAGAATGCGCAGCTTCGCGATCTGCGACGTCTGGCGCAACAGCGACACCTCATTGATGGCGTGCGCAGAAAACTCGTCGCCCTGCACATTGACGGCATGCATCAGCAAAGGGTGAATGATCGAAGGCTTGGCCTCGGCGATCCGCTTGCGCAGCCCCGTCTCGCGATACTGGTTCATCAGAAAGCCGACGGAGCCGCGATTCATGCCGTAGATCGGCTTGCCGGCGTCCATAAACCGATGCAGCGTGCGAAGCATGAGGCCGTCGCCCCCAAGCGCGACGATGCAATCGGCCTCTTCAGGCGGGCAGTCGCCGTATTTTTCAATCAGGCGCTGGCGCGAGTCCTCGGCCTCCGGCGCGCCAGAGGCGAGAAAAGCCAGATGGGCGCACGGCTTCTTCTCCTGATTCTGCCGATCTCCGGCGGCGCCCATCGCAAACTCCCTCTCACGCTCGCCGCAGCCGCCGCGATGCCTTCCGCATACACCGGCGCGAGGCCGGAGGGAACGGCCCCTGAGCCGCGCCCAGGGCGATCGGGTGAAGGGTTTCCTCATCCTTGTAACTTAAACCGTGCCGGATCGGCTAACATTGCCGCTGCGGTGGCAGAGGGGACGCCGGCTCATCCTCGGGCGATCGAGCCCGTTCCTCAGCTTGGCCGCCCGTCTGCCGTTCCAT